>Ga0256405_10004403_pt1 | contig 26389 bp, 15 predicted proteins | sample RumenRJG_02DNA_FD_189096 | JGI IMG/M metagenome (GOLD analysis project Ga0256405, IMG submission 189096) | Bovine rumen microbial communities from Lethbridge, Alberta, Canada - RJG_02 | ecosystem: Host-associated > Mammals > Digestive system > Stomach > Rumen | place: Canada: Alberta... | reverse complement strand
CATTCCATTTAGAAAATGCAAAAATTAAAATCAATCTAAAGAACATTATATCAGTAAAAATTGCCTAAATAAAAATTCAGAAAAAATAAGCCACAAAATTCTATTCAATCAATTAATGAGGTTCCTCACAATATATTCCAATTGTATTTCCATACTATTAAGTCTATTTTGAACACAAAAGTAGGTAATTCACCGAAAGCAAGGTAATTGATTTCCATACTATTAAGTCTATTTTAAACTAGGTTGTGTTGGGTCGGCAATATAATCAGATGAAACATTTCCATACTATTAAGTCTATTTTAAACTGGTACAGGACCACATGTTATCACACCAAAAAATGGATTTCCATACTATTAAGTCTATTTTAAACGTAGCTGATCTACCATTTGGTAGTACTGCTCGCACAATTTCCATACTATTAAGTCTATTTTAAACAAAATAGTATTCGACATCACTTTCCGTTGTAAATCTATTTCCATACTATTAAGTCTATTTTAAACTAGAATAGATTAATTAATGTAATTAGTAATGATTATATTTCCATACTATTAAGTCTATTTTAAACTGATTCATATCTTTTCTCATTCTGTTCTTCTTCCCAGATTTCCATACTATTAAGTCTATTTTAAACCATATAGGTGATTATTATGAACATGAGAGAAATTATATTTCCATACTATTAAGTCTATTTTAAACTATGAAGAACATTTAACACATATGGCATTAGTAAATAATTTCCATACTATTAAGTCTATTTTAAACCATTAATATCAGATTTCAAACTACGATTCTCTGATTCATTTCCATACTATTAAGTCTATTTTAAACATGCTTACCAACTTCTGAATTAGATAGTGTATCATAATTTCCATACTATTAAGTCTATTTTAAACGAGTTGGGTCTACATACGAAGTCTTATCATTCACAAATTTCCATACTATTAAGTCTATTTTAAACATACTGGATTATTATTTTTATCCACCAAACCAACACATTTCCATACTATTAAGTCTATTTTAAACTTTATTTTTCTATTCGTCATATAATTTTGATTTCTAATTTCCATACTATTAAGTCTATTTTAAACCAGTAATTGTAATCGGTTCATTAGGATGACTAAAAGATTTCCATACTATTAAGTCTATTTTAAACTGGATTTATTGTTACCATTTTATCATCTCCTTACTCATTTCCATACTATTAAGTCTATTTTAAACAAGTACAATTAATACACGAAAACATCGAAGAACCAAATTTCCATACTATTAAGTCTATTTTAAACGAAAGTAAACTTGTTAGAGAATTAATGGGTTTTTAGAATTTCCATACTATTAAGTCTATTTTAAACTATATCTTGAAAATACATTAATTTTATGGCTAATGCAATTTCCATACTATTAAGTCTATTTTAAACATGGAAGTGAATCTTCAAGCAGACATACTGAAAGTGGATTTCCATACTATTAAGTCTATTTTAAACATTTAAAAAAGAGTTGGAAAAAAGTTTCATTTGCAAGATTTCCATACTATTAAGTCTATTTTAAACATAATCATCTTCACCAAATATTAATCCAGTATTGAAATTTCCATACTATTAAGTCTATTTTAAACTGTTTGGTAGTACTTCCATATCTTTCTAAGCCTCCTTATTTCCATACTATTAAGTCTATTTTAAACCTTGGTCTGTCTGTTGTGCCTCATTGAATTGAAGAAATTTCCATACTATTAAGTCTATTTTAAACGGGGGAGATGGTCTCCACGGAGCAGATGGAAACACTTATTTCCATACTATTAAGTCTATTTTAAACACTCCAAATCTGACTTGTCTGTAGTTAATTGTCTTTTATTTCCATACTATTAAGTCTATTTTAAACCTGCCTGTGCCATATCATCCTCCAAGAGCAGTTAAAATTTCCATACTATTAAGTCTATTTTAAACCATCAACAATACCTATATCAAACACACCATATTCTTATTTCCATACTATTAAGTCTATTTTAAACCCTGATGAGTTGATCCATATCTATGACATACCATCCAGATTTCCATACTATTAAGTCTATTTTAAACGATTAAAAGAGTTAATGAAATCATTGTCACAGATAAATTTCCATACTATTAAGTCTATTTTAAACACAATGAAGTCATCGAAGTATTTGAACACCTTCGCACATTTCCATACTATTAAGTCTATTTTAAACTGCTAAGCCTAATGACTCATAAGAATAAATTTCTTTATTTCCATACTATTAAGTCTATTTTAAACCTATGATTGTATCAAACCAATCTACCTTTTTCTGCAAATTTCCATACTATTAAGTCTATTTTAAACAGCAGCCTCATGTAATGATTTAACAGCCGTATCTAAATTTCCATACTATTAAGTCTATTTTAAACTAGGAAACAATAAAGTAAAAAATGTAATTAATATAGAATTTCCATACTATTAAGTCTATTTTAAACTGGATTTCTTTCATGGTTAATTCATCGGTCATGGTATTTCCATACTATTAAGTCTATTTTAAACAATAGTGAATACTACATTTCCTGTGCTGACACTTCCAATTTCCATACTATTAAGTCTATTTTAAACTTGTTTTAATTTTTTATTTTGTTTATATACTGATTCATTTCCATACTATTAAGTCTATTTTAAACTAAGCCTCATACAAACAATAAACACCATCAATATATTATTTCCATACTATTAAGTCTATTTTAAACTAAATGATTTTATAAATTATTTAATAAGAGAAAAAAATTTCCATACTATTAAGTCTATTTTAAACTCTATGATATGGGAAATGTGTATGAAGATATTGAAAATTTCCATACTATTAAGTCTATTTTAAACAAGGAGATTATGAAATAACCACTACTTCATTCAAAGATTTCCATACTATTAAGTCTATTTTAAACTGATGCAAATCCATTTTCTTGATAAAACCACACTTCAATTTCCATACTATTAAGTCTATTTTAAACACTAATATGATTAAATTAATGTATGAATTTATTGATTATTTCCATACTATTAAGTCTATTTTAAACCATCTTCTTCGATTTCTTCGTGAATATCCCAGTCTTCATTTCCATACTATTAAGTCTATTTTAAACACTATCGATGCATTCAAGGAATGTTTCAACGATGTAGTATTTCCATACTATTAAGTCTATTTTAAACTGGGAAGAACATGGTCAAACAACTAATTTAGATGATTATTTCCATACTATTAAGTCTATTTAAACCAGAGAGTAAAGACATACCATTAGTTACTATAGAAGTATTTCCATACTATTAAGTCTATTTTAAACCAGTATGAAGTGTTTTGTGCTGAAGAATTCCTCTACGAATTTCCATACTATTAAGTCTATTTTAAACTGTGCTAATAACATACATAAAGTTACGATTTTATCCAAATTTCCATACTATTAAGTCTATTTTAAACGAAATTTATTAAAAGAAAAATATATATGTACAGAAAATTTCCATACTATTAAGTCTATTTTAAACATTAGCATCTTCTTTCCATATAGTTAATTCTGATTTATTTCCATACTATTAAGTCTATTTTAAACAACATTAAAGTAACCTGCAATTGCTGCTTTATTATCATTTCCATACTATTAAGTCTATTTTAAACTTTCAGTGATGGTTATTGCCATGTTTTTATTCTCCTAATTTCCATACTATTAAGTCTATTTTAAACACTTTGACCATGATGTAGATTCCATGGATTTCAAGTATTTCCATACTATTAAGTCTATTTTAAACTTCTTCTTCAGCTTTGTATTGAGGTAAAAGACCAGCATTTCCATACTATTAAGTCTATTTTAAACTTTAATTCAGCAATATATGCTGCTGCTTTATTATGTTATTTCCATACTATTAAGTCTATTTTAAACCTGCACCATGGATTGCAGCTATGGAATTAGCAAAAAGATTTCCATACTATTAAGTCTATTTTAAACTGGTGAATTGGAAGTGAAATATAAAATACAATACACATTTCCATACTATTAAGTCTATTTTAAACAAATGGATATCGTGATGCTACATTTTTAACAAGTTCATTTCCATACTATTAAGTCTATTTTAAACAGCAGTAACAAATGATACAATTGCATCACGTGTACCATTTCCATACTATTAAGTCTATTTTAAACAAGATGATGTTACGGCATAATATTAATAAGTTAGTGATTTCCATACTATTAAGTCTATTTTAAACTTGGTTATTTGATGCAATTAAGCATTTAGCAACCAAATTTCCATACTATTAAGTCTATTTTAAACTGTTTTGGAATTTTGTTATATGCGGAGTAATACTTTATTTCCATACTATTAAGTCTATTTTAAACCAGAAGTTTTCCATATTTGATTTTCTATATCATCAAAATTTCCATACTATTAAGTCTATTTTAAACTTTGAACAGGTTCAGGTAAACTTTTAAAAGCATTAGTATTTCCATACTATTAAGTCTATTTTAAACGGTAAAAGTTCAAAATCATGTAAATAAATATCATTTGATTTCCATACTATTAAGTCTATTTTAAACGTAAGTTATCTAATTGTGTTTTTAATTGTGTTAATTCATTTCCATACTATTAAGTCTATTTTAAACTATTCATGCTCGGGACTCGTTGGCATACTCAGGATGATTTCCATACTATTAAGTCTATTTTAAACGGAACTGGATTTGATATTCTCACATATTTGCTTTCAAGATTTCCATACTATTAAGTCTATTTTAAACTGAGCCAAAAAATCTCTAGAATATGATAAATCATATCTAAAAATTCTCCAATAAAATTAATTTATTGTCCACCATTAATAATGCTATTTATTTATAAATGCAGACAATTTATAAAATAAATGAAATAGGATTTTTTTCAATACCTAAAATTTTTTTATCCAAATATTTTTGTGGAAATTTATAAACAATTATAGAATCTTCATTATCATCAATTAATTCTTTTAAATTCACCATAATTTCATTGTATTGTGCTTTAGTAACTTTTCCTTCGAATACAGAATTTTGTTGCCAATGAAGATATCCTTTTAAGAATTTATTAACTTTTGATACTCTATCAACATTGATATCATAAACTATAACAAGATACATTACCACCACATCTTAAAACTTTCATATTTTTGATCATTTAACAAATGTTTAATTAATTTATAACCCTCTAATCTAATTAAATATTTATATGATACTTTTTTATTTAATGTTGGATGTTTAATTGTAGTTTCTAGTTTCTTTTGATATTCCGTTAAAAATATTTGTTTACCTTTTTCATTTAATAAAACACCAACATCTTTAGTAAAATGTTTTTTATTTATCATATTATTGTTCACTAATTTAAAAATTGTTCGATCAACAATTATTGGTTTAAAAATGTCAGAGATATCTAATGATAAAGAAAATCTTCTTTCAGAAGGTTCATGCAAATAACTAACTGATGGATGTAAATATGTTTGATACAATTCCGATAATACCGTTGTATAAAATATAGAATTTCCAAATGATAATAATGAGTTTATTTCATCAGTAGGTGGTCTAATTTCACGTTTTATAAAAGGAAATTTTTTCAAAATTACATTAAAACTTTGATAAAAATTATTCCATATTCTTCCTTCACTACTCATTATTTGTGGAATATTTCCTTTAATTTTTTCTTTTTCTATATTTTTAATAAATTCATCTAAATTTTTACCTTTTTTTGAATAATATTTCATTGTTTTAAGTATATTATGTTTAATACCTTCAACAAATTCTTTTGCTATATATTCTCTTTTATCATTATCTATATAATGAGCTGATTGATTTACAACAATTAATCCAGAATTTAATTTTATTTTAGGATATAATGATCCTTCATAAAAACCATATTTATTAAAAAAATTTACAACAATACCCTCTTTCATCAAATATGATGAAGCACCAGATTTTAAAGATACTTTACCAAAACAATTTATTTCACTTATTGCATGGATAGGTAATTGTTTCTTACCATCATTATTTATAAAGAAAATTGTATTTTGTTTTCTTGATAAAATACCATGTGAGGTAATATATAAAGGAGTTTTCATATTTTATCACCCTTATACCATACATAATTCAAAAAATGAACATCTTTTACAATATGAGTTTTTTTCTGCAATTGGGGGTTTATTTAAATTACAAACTTCGATTATTCCATCAAATATATTATCCATTTTTTTAATTATATCATCATCAATAGTGATTTCTTCTCTTTTTCTTTCTTTAGGATATACCAAAATACCTTTAACATTAGGATTTAATTCATATAAATTATATAAATAAAAATATAATTGATATTTAGCACCAATAGATAATTTAGAAGATTTTTTTATTTCAAAAATAGTTAAATCACCATCATTTTTTACATAATCAAAAACCATGTTATCAATTCTAATTTCTTTATTTTCACGTGAATAACTTTTATCGTGAATTAATTTACCAATACTAATATCATCGTTATTATAATTCATATTTATCTGATTATAATAAAACCACAATTCACGTTTACAAATAACATAATATTGAACCATTACTCCAGTAATATCATCTTTTTTCATATAATTCATCCATAATTTATATTATAAATATATCCTCATTATCACCATAAATAAATCCCAAATCTACATTATATTTACGATTTATCTCATCAAGATAAATTACACCAATTTCATCATTAAAAATATTAACAGAACCTATTTTTTTCTCATCAATAGAAATAACATATTGATAAAACTTATTTTTAATTTTTAAAAATTCTCTTTTTTTATCAAAACCTCGATTATTTTTAACTATTTCTACATATTTATTAAAAATAGATTCAGCATATTTATCAATGCATACAAAAACATCTATTTTTGGAATTGAATTTTCAATTAATTTAAAATTAGATTGAATATCTTCAAAATTTAAGTAATAAAAATAATCCATTAGTTCACTGTAAGATTCTTTTCTCTCAGACAATAATTTAAAATAATAGTTGGAAGCATTTAAATTAAAATCTTTTTCTTCAATTGAAGAAAATTGATTTAATATTTCGCGAGTAGTATTAATTAATAAAGAATCATAGACAAAATTAGAATATAACCTACCATTACAGTTTTTAATGGAAACTACATTAACTAATCCCATATCTTTTTTATCACTACGATTACATCTACCTGCTGTCTGAATAATCGAGTCTAATGGAGCTAAATCCCTAAATATAATATCCACATCAATATCAACACCTGCTTCAATTAGTTGGGTTGTAATGATAATATTCTGTTTATTTGAATTCCTAATAGCATTTATTTTCTTTAATCTATGATATGGTACTATATTTGTGGAAAGATAAATTAATTGAATATTTTCTCCAATTTGACAAATACCATTTTCATCAATAAAATATTCATCATACTCATTAAAATATTTTTTTACATATTCATACAAATCTTTTGATGCATTAATTGTATTTAAAACTACCATAATATCCTTATCATTATTATTAACTATACAATCAATAAAATTTTCACAAAAATCATCTAAAAATATTTCATCTAAATTAAAATTATATTTAATTCTATTAAATTTATTAAAATAAAAATTTGGATTATCGACTAATGAAATAATTTCCTCTTCTTTAAAAATCATCGGTTGAGTAGCAGTCATTAATATAATCCAACAATTAAAATCATAAGCTAATTTTTTTAAGATTGAATTAATTATATTCCAATATTTATAAGGAATAGATTGAATTTCATCCAATAAAATTATAGAATTTGTAATATTATGAAATTTTCTAAAAAAACTATTTTTATTACCAATAATACTATAAAAAAACTGAATAAATGTGGTGATAACAAATTCTGAATTCCAACCTTCAATTAAAATTTTAGAATTATCAACACCATATATCTCATTTTCATCTTTATCAATATATGTCATATCAGCAAGATAATTATGTTTTAATAAATAATTTGAACCACATAAATCAAATGCATCGAAAATTTCTTTAATGACTTTTTCATTTTGATCAATAACTGATAAAAAAGGTAATGAATATATAATTCTTGGATTAATATTAAATTCATTATTTATTCTAGTTTTTAATTGTAGTACACTTGATAATCCAGTTAATGTTTTACCTATTCCTGTAGGTAAATTTATAGAAAAAATTCTATCAGATAAATTTATTTTATTAATATTATCATTGACTTCTATATAAGCTTCTTGCCTAATTTTATTAATACCTTTATCCATATCAAAAAAATTTTCTTCTTTATATTTATCAACGATAAAATCTGGAATATAACTTCTATTAATCATATTAGTCTCAGACGCATCCATTTTGTCCGCATCCAATAAAATAGAATAAAATAAAATTATATAAAAATAATAATTAAAATTTTCATTTTCCAAATCAATTAAAATAAACTTCTCAATTATTTCATCATTTAAATCATCAAGTTTATTGAAAAAATCAAAAAAATTAATATTCCACTTTTTATAAAATAAACTTAAATTTTCTTTTGAATTTTTAATATCATTAACTTGTTTTTCAAACCGTTTTAAATTGATATTTTTCTCATGATAATCATCTAAATCAATGACATTTTTTAGATTACTATGATGAAATAAAACAACAATATAGGATATAATTGATAAATCTATATCAAATTCTATTTGATTTTTAGTTAAATAATTATTTACCACATAATATGAAAAAATAGCTGATAAAAAACTATGTGGAGTATTCTCATTTTTATTTTTAGTTAAAAGGTAATTTTGAAAAAATGAAGTTGACTTTGCAAAATCATGACTTAAACCAATTAAAAAACTAATTTCTGAAAAAAAATCATTATATTCAAAAAATAATGAATTAAAAGATTCTTTAGAAAAATTTGCTACATTTTCTAAATGATCTTCTAATTTTTTATCTGGATGGGAATATAAATTAGAATAAGACAACCTTGTCATCCCCTACCAAATAATAATCTCCATTTTTAATTTTAATTGAACTACCATTTTTTTCATAATAATACTCAATAAATTTTGACACGGCACGTTCAGAATTCATGAATCCTGGACTTTTAATAACACCATATCTTTTTTTAGGTTCAATAACAAAATCATATTTATCTTTTAATATGATAGAATTTATTTCTACATCATTACCTTCAAGATGATTTAAATCCAAAATTTCATCATATGCTAATTTAAAATCAGCAATACACTCACTAATACCCAAACATGGAGTATAAACAGATTTATGTTGATGTAAATTAGAAAATAAATCTTCCATTAGTTGATTATCATTTAATGAAACATATATCCTATATTTCACATCTTTTAAAAATTCTGCTTGTACCTGAACACGAGGATTATTCTTAATATCCCGTAAAATGAATCCTTCTTTAGTATTAATATAATTAAGATTAATATTAATCTTATTAATAGGATTTAATATTCTTAAACCTAATTTACTATTTTGTTCATTGAAAATATCATGATAGCTATCTTTTTCAAGCCCCAATATTCCAGCAATTAAACCTGAAATGGTAGTTCTTGAAGGGAAAGGATATGAAATAGTAGAAGTAGATGTATATCCCCTTCTAAAATATGCATAATCTCCCCAAATATCAAAAGCTATTACCTTTTCATCCATAAACTAACCTCAAAAATTTATTTCAGAGGAATCAATACCTAATTCTTCAAATTTAGATAGTAATTCATCTTTAGAATAATCTTTAAAGGTAACTTCAGAATCAAATTTATAATTAATTTTTGATATTTTATCTTTATTTTCAGAAATTGCTTTTAATAATACTGATAAATCAATTTCGGCTTCAGAAATATTTCTTAATTTTTTATCATCTTCCAAATCATGATTTAATGAAATTTTATTATTTAAATCCCCAATAAAATAATTTTTTTCATTATATTCAATTTGTAATAATAATCTAGGAGACTGGCCAAATTTTGAACGAGAAATTAAATTTTTAGTTCCATTCCACATTCCATCAAGCAATAAAGCAACATCATCATCAGCCAAATTAGTTTGAGTAGCAGCATTTTCATTTACAACACCATAAAATGCTATTAATGAATAAGGCAATACATACTCTTCTCTAAAAGTTTTTTGGTCTTTTCCTTTGCCTGAAGCAAAAGCACCAGTACCCTTTATATGTTGAATTTCAACTTTATTCAAAGATCTTCCCATTCTGAATTGTACTGGTCCAGTTAATGTAACAGAACCACTTTTACTTTTATTTTTTACTTTTGTATCAATAGGAATAGTTGCACCAAAAAGCCTTACATCAATACATTGATTTAAAATTTCATTTTTTAAATCATTTTTTGCTTCATCCAATGTATCATAATTATCTTTAGATGAATAATCATTCGCTCTTGTTTTAGCATCTTGAATGTTACCATTTTCATCTTGAATTTCTTTTATGAAAATTTCTTGACCTTTGTAGTCATGTAAATAATCACGAATTGTTCTTTTAAGTCTAACATCAGTAACAATGTTAATTTCAGTTTCTTCATCAAGCCTTGGTTTATTATCATCTAATGGATCACCATTAGGATTTGCATCAGCAATATCATATAAAAATATTAATTCAGATCTATTCATCTAATCATCTCCTTCACTTTTTTTATCATAATCAGGCAATGTAAATCCTAAAACAAAGAAATAACTTGTTTCATCACGATTTAAATCCCAATTATTATTAGCTTCAGCTAAATTTTTTGTAATTTCTTCTTCTAATTTCACATAATAATTTGCATCATATTGATACAATTTATCAAGCACCATAGGATATAATTTTTGAATTTTTTTCTCATCTAAAGATAAACCCCATAATTTATTATAAAATGGTGTTGACCCCAATTCTCTATATTGAATGTTCATTAATTTTTTAGTTAAAACACCCAATAAAAAGGTAGCCTTTTTAGAAGGGGAATTTAACATCAAATCAATATTAAATTCTTCAGTTATAGAATCCATAAATTTTCCTCCTTTAATTAAATCTAAATCATTTAATAAAATAATTAACATCAATGATTTGATAATTGAAATTTTAATTGCATAATTTTCATTATTACGCCAATTAGACCTAATTTTATTCATAATTTGAGATAATAAGAAATTATAATCTAATTTTTTATTACTTAAGATATCAACAACACTATCAATATATAATTTTCTTGATAAAGGATTGATAAAATCTCTTAAATATCGTTTATACCAATTATTTGTGGAACAGGGATAATGTTTTTCATTTTTATTAATTAAAGTAATGAAATTACCATCATGTTTATTACCAAAGATTAATTTAAGATTTTCTTCATGAAAATAATTATAATCTGCGATTTTTGATTGAAAATCATATAATTCATTTAACCAAGAAGGTATAATACTTTCAACATAAGCAATAATATCAAAAGCACTGTTTGATGATTGATGAAATAAAAATTTGAATTCTATTATATCATCAATATCTTTTACTAATCTAGATAATTTATTTTCAATTTTTGTTGATTCTGAAGAATCTGAATTTTCTTCATTTTTAAATCTTTTTAATATTAAATCTAATTTAGCAAAATACTTTTCAGAATCTTTTAGAAAAGTTGGTATGACATAATAAGTTAATCCAAATTCAGAAAAATTTAAATAATTTTCTATATAATTTTTTCCAGCATTTAAATATAAAGCACAATCTCCACAAATTGGCAATAATTTCCATTGATTTTTAATATTCATTCCTGGTACGTTACCTACTTTTTCTGGAGTTGAAAAAGCAAAACCAATAGAATTTGAAACTAAACCATAAACCTCTTTATGTTCTCCACACAAACAACAGGTACTATTTCCTTTAATATCTTTTTTATTTCCATAAAATTTTTTTAATGAATCCTCTATTAAAATTTCTTTAAATTCATTAAAATCTCCTAAATACTTTTTTTTACCATCATTTATAACCATTGAAATAAGAATATTATCCTTAATATTAATATTATCAATAATTGAACTTAAATGATCAAATATAATATCCTTTTTATCAAAAATTTCATCATAAAATTTAGATATAAATTCATTATCTTTATTATTTTCAAACCATTTAAGAAATTTTATAGAATATGTTGTTTCTAATGATTTACCTAATAAAGATGATGGAGTAATATTTGTTCCTCTAGAAGAACCTTTTTTATAAAGATATTTAACTTTATTTTCTGAATTATAATCTTCCTGATAAACTTTATTATAATAAATACTCCCATCAGATTCTTCTATAAATTCAATTAAAACAACAGCCCCTATATTTTTATTATCTAATAATACATCAATTTCATCAAAATCTTCTTTTTCAATATTTAATTTACCTAAATTATATACTGCATCAAGCAAAATTATCACTTCCCACAGTTTAAAAATCCAAAACCTAAACTATTTTTTTCACCAAGACCATTATCAAATAAGAAATTGTAAAATTTTTTATTAGATTTATTCAAATTAAACTCAAGATTTTTCCATAAACTCCCTATAACAATAAATCTATTATTATTTTTTTGAAGTCTAATAGATACTTCTCTATTTAATTCAAATCCATCAAATAAATTATCTTCTAATTCAAAATCAGTATCAAAATATGCATTATATTTTTTTACTGCGTTGTCTTTAAGTCTATTAAAAAAGAAATCAAAATCATTATTTTGTTTAAAAGAAAAATATTTGTTATTTTGATTATCTTTAAATAGTACAATTGGTGTTGCTGTAATAAATTTTGAACAATTATATTTTTTTAGCATATTAACTTTTAAAATTTCCATTGAATAATCCTTTAATTTAAAAGAATTTCTATTTCTTAATTGATTAAAAATAGTTTTAATCAATTTATCATTAGGTGACGAAATAATTAACTTTTTTAATGAATTTTTCTCAAAATCAGAAACTGGAAAAATATTAGAAAAGTTAAAAAACTTAAACCCTGAAGTATTATGTAATTCATTAAAAGAAGAATTTTCTTTTAAAAGAGAGTAAATAAATCCTTGAATAGTATATTTATTTATATCATTATAAGAAAAATTCTCTTTTGGTTCAAATTTTATCATCAATCTAATAATAATCACCTTTTCATTAATTTAATCATGCAAAAATATAATTAAACTTAATGTTAATATAACTTATACACAACTTAATATATAAAGTTTATCTATATTTATATAGTACATATAAAAATATAATAGAAATAAAAAAATTAAATATGTATTTAAAATTAACTGAATAGTATAGAAATTCTATATTTATTTAACTTTAAAATAGACTTAATAGTATGGAAATTAAATTAGAAAAAGTGGTAGAATGACTGAAAAACAAGGTTTAAAATAGACTTAATAGTATGGAAATTTACATCAGCAATACATTTATCCAATCTTGAAACTTCGTTTAAAATAGACTTAATAGTATGGAAATGTAAACACTTGGGATGTATGGTGTCTGATGTTATCAGGGTTTAAAATAGACTTAATAGTATGGAAATAAGTAAATGAATATACATCAAAGTCCTCATATGCTTGTTTAAAATAGACTTAATAGTATGGAAATTTCGTACTGTTTTTGCTACTGGAATGGTGCTTGACTGTTTAAAATAGACTTAATAGTATGGAAATATGGTAAACCGTTGAGATTTGGTAAACCGATTTATTGGTTTAAAATAGACTTAATAGTATGGAAATTCTGGATCATAGTCTTTGAAAAATCCACGATAATCTTGTTTAAAATAGACTTAATAGTATGGAAATAACATTATATAGAATATGACGAAACATACATACACATGTTTAAAATAGACTTAATAGTATGGAAATTACGATACCAATATAAATAAAGTAATTGATTTATTAGTTTAAAATAGACTTAATAGTATGGAAATCTGTAGCATTTCCAATTCCATTTTCTTCAGCATCAGGTTTAAAATAGACTTAATAGTATGGAAATAAATAACAAAAGTATCATTAAAATTAACTTCCTGCATGTTTAAAATAGACTTAATAGTATGGAAATAATAATCCTCATAGGTATAAACTTCAACAGACTTATGTTTAAAATAGACTTAATAGTATGGAAATAACTGCATTGAGATTCGTTTGCTTTGTCTACAATGAGGTTTAAAATAGACTTAATAGTATGGAAATGCATATACCCCGGCAGATGAAGAGACATTGAATTTCGTTTAAAATAGACTTAATAGTATGGAAATCTCCATTTCCTTGATAATTCCTTATCATCAAACTTAGGTTTAAAATAGACTTAATAGTATGGAAATGCACTTTATAACTATCAATTTAACATTCCAACAAATGGTTTAAAATAGACTTAATAGTATGGAAATCTATCTAGTGAATCGTTGTCGGAATCGGGTATGCCAGTTTAAAATAGACTTAATAGTATGGAAATCCGTAATGGGAAAGAAATCAAAGTTTCTATTCCAGCGTTTAAAATAGACTTAATAGTATGGAAATTCCACCAGCAGGAGTTTCAGTAGTAGTGGTTCCTGCTCGTTTAAAATAAACTTAATAGTATGGAAATATGCTTTTGAAAAAGAAACTGGATATGAAGTTGTCAAGTTTAAAATAGACTTAATAGTATGGAAATGGGATTGATTTATAAATGGTTGAAAAAATTGATTAACGTTTAAAATAGACTTAATAGTATGGAAATTTAGGCAGTTCTTTCGCATTGTAAAGATAATGTTCTGGTTTAAAATAGACTTAATAGTATGGAAATCCTAAACGACCAGCAAAATAATCGAATTGTTGACTAGGTTTAAAATAGACTTAATAGTATGGAAATGAATATTATCATTGATTTCATTGATTTCACCATTTTCGTTTAAAATAGACTTAATAGTATGGAAATGTCAGATTATCCTGAGTATTGAGCCAGTTTTGATACGTTTAAAATAGACTTAATAGTATGGAAATAATCATTGATTGCAGATAAAGATTTGGTGCTTAATGGTTTAAAATAGACTTAATAGTATGGAAATTTGAAATGGAATCTGACAATTGTATAAAATTGATGATGTTTAAAATAGACTTAATAGTATGGAAATTTTGAATATACTACACTTTTAATTAATTTTATTTTATGTTTAAAATAGACTTAATAGTATGGAAATACTTCAGTATAACCCTCATTCACATAAGATTGTAAAGTTTAAAATAGACTTAATAGTATGGAAATATATTTTGGAAAAATACACCACAATTAATGCTGTGAGTTTAAAATAGACTTAATAGTATGGAAATTTGTATATTTGTAATAAAATTGAATATTATTTAAAGTTTAAAATAGACTTAATAGTATGGAAATTATGATAACGAATACTTAAACAATCCTAACAATACAATTTAAAATAGACTTAATAGTATGGAAATTTGTAAATCTGTCTGCTACTTTTTTTCTACCAACAAGTTTAAAATAGACTTAATAGTATGGAAATCAGATACAGAAACAGATAAAACATATTATGTTGATTAGTTTAAAATAGACTTAATAGTATGGAAATTGAGGCATTTGGAAATAGTATGAGTAGTGATGAAATGTTTAAAATAGACTTAATAGTATGAAAATTTAGTTATCATATGCTCTCTACCATATACAATATAGTTTAAAATAGACTTAATAGTATGGAAATGGATTGTCCAAAATATAATCTGCTCCTTTATGCTCAGTTTAAAATAGACTTAATAGTATGGAAATAAAGTGGATTATGATAAAAGTACTGGTTTGTATACTTGTTTAAAATAGACTTAATAGTATGGAAATTGAGGCATTTGGAAATAGTATGAGTAGTGATGAAATGTTTAAAATAGACTTAATAGTATGGAAATTTAGTTATCATATGCTCTCTACCATATACAATATAGTTTAAAATAGACTTAATAGTATGGAAATGGATTGTCCAAAATATAATCTGCTCCTTTATGCTCAGTTTAAAATAGACTTAATAGTATGGAAATAAAGTGGATTATGATAAAAGTACTGGTTTGTATACTTGTTTAAAATAGACTTAATAGTATGGAAATTGAGGATGAGTTGTTTGATGATGATAGGTTGTTTCATGGTTTAAAATAGACTTAATAGTATAGAAATAATCTGATAAAAACCTTGTTTATGTTAAAAATACTTGTTTAAAATAGACTTAATAGTATGGAAATAATCTGATAAAAACCTTGTTTATGTTAAAAATACTTGTTTAAAATAGACTTAATAGTATGGAAATTATAGTAGTACTTACAAACTAGGATACAACAAGCAGGTTTAAAATAGACTTAATAGTATGGAAATGTAGAAGCATACACTCATATGCTAAACAGTTACATTGTTTAAAATAGACTTAATAGTATGGAAATTCAAATAAACTACCATTATTAAGAAAACCAGAAATGGTTTAAAATAGACTTAATAGTATGGAAATTATCCCTCAATAATTTATCGTATTTTCATCAAAATAAGTTTAAAATAGACTTAATAGTATGGAAATTTCGTTCATCTTGCTCATTCAACAAATCACACACCTGTTTAAAATAGACTTAATAGTATGGAAATTGCAAGATACATTAACGGAACAGAACGATTTCTAATGGTTTAAAATAGACTTAATAGTATGGAAATACTACCAGTTTTAGTGTATTGGGTATTCAATCCACTGGTTTAAAATAGACTTAATAGTATGGAAATACTAAATATGATGATATAAATATCAATTCATTCACCGGTTTAAAATAGACTTAATAGTATGGAAATATTATTTCAATCATTCTTCTAACTCATTAATAAATTCGTTTAAAATAGACTTAATAGTATGGAAATTTTCATCTAATTTTTCATAAAAATTATTTTCGTTATGTTTAAAATAGACTTAATAGTATGGAAATTCTTATCATGAAGCAAAAAAGAAAAATTATGTTATGTTTAAATAGACTAAATAGTATGGAAAACAATTTTACTTAACCAAATATATGAAAATAGACTTATTATTTAATTTTTTACATTTAAACAAAATATAAAAATTCAACAAAAATTTTATACAATATTATCTCTAAGGAGGTAATATTATGAAAGCAACAGATAAAACGCTTTATAACTTTTTAAAAAATTTAAATGGTCAACTAACAATACCTATTTTTCAAAGAAACTACAGTTGGAATGAAAAACAATTCATGAGATTATGGGAAGATCTGATTCAAATCAATCTTGAAAATAAGAAATCCGAACATTTTTTAGGAACAATTGTTTCCAAAGTACAATATTTAGAAAATGAAGATGAAATATATGAGATTTCATTAATTGATGGGCAGCAAAGGATAACATGTTGCACATTACTTTTTGCAGCAATATGTGCCTTCTGTAAAAATAATGATATAAAAAAGTTTAAATGGGAAAATAAGATTTATAATGCTGTTTTAGTTAATCTAATTGGTGATGGAAATAAACGTTATAGGTTATCCCTTCAAAAGGAAGATGATGAAACATTAAAAATGATTATTGATGATTTACCAGAACCAATTAATCCAAACACTCATATTAGCAATAAAATTGCTAAAACGTATAATTTTTTCTACAATAAAATTAATGAAGATAATTATTTGGAAATTTATAATAAATCCCGTAAATTTAAAATTTTTGATGGGCAGGCTGAAGAACATGATGATGCGCAAATAATATTTGATAGCTTAAATACTAGTGGTGCTCCTCTAAAAAGTTATGAGCAAATTAGAAATTATACTTTAATGGATTATGAAAAATCAAAGCAAGAAGAATTATATTTCACATATTGGGTTAAATTCATGGATTATTTTAAGAATAAAACATCCCAATTTGATAGTTTTACATCTAGCTTTAAAAGATATCGCCTTGAACAATTAAGCAAAGGTGGAAATGAATATGATTATATTAAAAAAATTGTTAACAATGGAACTTCAAAAGAAGAAATTCTAAAAGAACTAGATATATTTTTTGATAAATATGTTAAAATTCAAACATGCAATACTGGAATTAAAGAAGTAGACATGATTTTAAAGTTCATATTAAAAGTTAGTGGAAATGAGGTATATCCAATACTTATTAAGATATATGATTCATATTTAGAAGGTTATTGTGATGAAAAAGAATTTATATCATGCATTAAATTATTAGACACATATATCTGTAGACATAAAGTAATGGAAGATGGATTAGGTAAGATGCTTAGAAATTCATTCAATAAATTAAATCGAATTTCAAAAAATGATTGCTATTACTCTTTAAAATCTTTAAGTGAAAATTATGAAGTTGATGATGATCAGTTTAAAAATGGATTAGAAAACTTTAAGCCAACTAAGATATCTAATTTTGCTGAAATTTTTCTTAAAAGAATTGAATATAATTTTCATGATGTGCCTAATAAAAAATACCGGATTGAACATATAATGCCTAAAACATTAAACAAAAAATGGTCTTTAAAATTAGGTGAAAATTATAAAAATATTCATTATAAATACTGTGAAAACTTAGGAAATCTCACTTTAGTAACATATAACTCTCAAAAAAGCAGTAAAACATTTAAAGAAAAATTAACAATGAATGATGGATTTAAAGATAATGAATTATATTTGAATAAAAGTATCTGTGAATATGATACTTGGAATGAAGAGAATATTCTCAAAAGATTAGATTATTTAATAAAAATTTGTTTAAAAATATGGTCAAATCCTGAATATTAAATAATATATCTTTTTTATTTTCTTTAAAATTCATATAATAATTCAATAACTATTATTAATCAATCTAAAATTAATCAATTTCTTCATAAATATTTGTTGTAAAATAATTATACAATTCTTCATCAATCAAAGTATGTAATTTTAGTTTGAAATTAACAATAGGTGACTCAACACCTTTTTTATTGATAATTGTTGTTTCTTCAGGATTTTCAGGAGTTACTTTACCAATATAATAATAAGGATCTTTTTTACTTTTTTTAACAAATAAATGGAAATTAACATCATTATTTTCACAATTAATAAATGATTGTAATTCATCTGATGATAAATCTTTTCCTGACCTAGACATCCAACTGAAATATTTTCTATCAATAAATGCATCAGGATATCTAGTTGATTCAGACCAATTATCATTTTTTTCATAAGTTACAAATATAACACATTCATTATATTTTTCATGATATCCTCCAATATTTAAAGGCAATTTTCTTGATGACCAATTAAAAAACATCATTACATCCTCAGTAGAATATTTACCATATAATTTTAAATTATTTCCACAATCATTAGATTCATATTTTTTTAATGAATAATCAATTAAATCTTTAAAATGAATTTTAAAAAGTGAATTATTATCCAATAATTCTTTAAAAATATTAGATATAGTAAATTTATAATCTAATTTATTTTCTAAATCATTAATTACATCATCATTTGATTTAAAAAATAGATTTTCATAATCTAAACCTTCTATTTTTAATATATAAGAAAATAAAATATTATGATAATCCCCATCCATTTTTTTAAAAAATGTAAAATTTAAATAATTAATTGCACTTTTAATAGAATTTAATTGATTTTTAAGCCCATATTTGTTATCCAATAATCTTTCAACTTCACTAACAGTGAAATAGTTATTATACATTAAACATTTTAAAATTATTAATTCATGAGGCCTAATTCCTTTAGATAATCTTTTTGAAATAAATTTTAATATTGAAATTTCTTTTTTAGATAATAAACCTTGATACTTTTCTTTATAATCTGAATCTGCATAAATTAAAAAAGAATAATAACAATCTTTATCAGAACGACTTAAAATCAATGATGCATCAAACACATTATTTTCCTGAATATCACACAATAAAGGAAATTTACCTATTAAACGTTTCAAAGTATGATATTTATCTTTCAACTCAGGCAATTTAGATAAATTTGAATTATCTATTGATTTATAAATTTGCTTTCTTGAAATACTATCAAAACTAATAGATGAAACACCAGGTATTAATTGATTACCTTTAGTTAAATAAGTCCTTAATGTATCTTTATCATAGTTTTTAATACTTGATAATGCAATAGGAATCATATAATTATTTTTATAATTACCAATAAAATCTATAACAACAACATAATCTTTATTTTCAAATCTTCTTAAACCCCTTCCTAATTGTTGAACAAAAATAATTGGTGATTTTGTTGGTCTAGCTAAAATTACTTGATTAACTTGTGGTATATCAACGCCCTCATTAAAAATATCATAAGTAAATATGTATTCAAGTTTATCATCAATATTATCATCTGTTAATCTTTTTATAGCCTCTTCCCTTTCATCAAAATCACAATCTGCATCTAAAGCTATTGAATTATGATTTTCTTCATTGAATTTTTTAGCTAATATTTTTGCTTCACTAACAGAACTACAAAAAACTAATGCTTTAATTCTCTCTCCAGAATATCCAAAAAACTCAGATTGTTCAAGAATATGTTTTACACGTTCATCAGAAGTTAAAAAATTGAATTTTCTTAATGATTCATCATCCCATTTATCACTACTAAAATTTATTAAATCATTGACAAGTAGATTTTTTTCACTTTTATTTAATTTATCCGATATATCAAATTTATCATCAACTATTTCTCCTTCAAATTTCAAATCAGAAATTCCATAATAATGAAAGGGACATAATAATTCTTCTTCAAGAGCATCTTTAAGAGTAACTTGATAAGCAATATTATCATCAAATAATCCAAAGATTTCTTTATTATCTGTTCTCCAAGGAGTTGCAGACATGCCTAATAAGAATTTTGGATTAAAATATCCTATTATTTTAGAATAAGTATCAGCAGCTGCTCTGTGAACTTCATCGACAACAATATAATCAAATTCATCCTTACTAAATGATTTAAATCTATCATTTGAATTCATCGATTGAAATGTAGAAAATAAAAAATCTGCATCAGTTTCATATTTTCCCCCACCCAATATTCCAAAACTAATGTCTGGATTATTAAATACTTTTTTATAAGTTTTTAAAGATTGTTCAGCAATTTGTTGTCTGTGAACTAAAAACAAAAACCTTTTAGGTTTAAATTTTTTTACAGCAAAAGCAGAGGCATATGTTTTACCAGTACCTGTTGCAGAAATTAAAAGTGCTTTAGTCTCCCCTCTTTCTATCATTAAATTATCAAGCCTTTTTAAAAATTCAACTTGCATTGAATTAGGAGTTAATTCACCAGAACTAGCTTCTTTATAATCTGAAGTAATTTTTTTAATATTACTTTGAAATGTAAACTGTTTGTATAAATTTTCATATTCTGGCAAATATTCATCTGCTAAAACTGAATTTTCACTATTCCATAACTCTTCAAATTCACAATATAAACTTTCTAAAAGTTCGCCATCATATGTAGAAGTAAAACCAATATTCCATTCTTTAGTTACACATAATGCTGAACCAGTTAGATTAGAACTTCCTACAACACCAGTATGAATACCATTTTTACTAAATAAATATCCTTTAGTGTGAAATTTACCTTTAAATATTTTAACAGTGATATTTTTAAAAGAATTTAATTTTTTTAAGGCTTCTGGATCTGTATAATATAAATAATCAGTTGTTAAAATTTTTCCTTTAACATTCTTATTTTCTAACTCTTGAAAAATTAATAAAAAAGGTTTAACACCATCATCACTAATGAATGCAGTGCTAAATTTAAATTCATCACATTCTCTTAGTTGTGTTTCAATTACAGACAAAACATTATTATATTCATTATTAAAAATCAAACTTGGCTTTAAATTAATATTTGCATCATATTCTTTATCAATTAAAGCTTTTCTAGCACCATTTAATATTTCATCATTCATGAATCTACTCCTTTGTGATAAATTAATTCACCAAAAAAATTACTCTTAATAATTTATTTTTTTCTTAAAATAATTCTGAAGATATTCGTCTTCGCAATAAATATAACATCCTTTCATCCCACGTGTCATTAAGGTACGATAGGTATTTTTAATAATCTCATCTGCAAGTTTCAATGCACTTGAAGGATTTTCTTTATACATCTTTTTAATTCCAAAAAGAGACCTATCTGTAGATGCACGACTTTCAAAATCTGTTACAATATGCTCACCATCAAATCGCATATCCTCACCAATTATTACGCCAACATAATCAAATTCAAGTCCTTGTGATGTATGAATACAACCTATTTCATTAACTGAATCCTCATCAATTGCCCATGTTTTTGTATTTCCTAGATTCCAGCTCATTTCAAAGTCATCTATTACAATATCATGTACATCACTATTTGCTTTTCCTTCACTTATCCAGTTCCAGCAATATCCTGCAACTAGTCGAGATTTATTATTTATCATATTTTTTTCAAATATCAATCTTTGAAGTTCAGTTGGCGAATCAACAACTTTGAATTCATAGTCAAAATCAAATCCATCATAATTTGCAGTTTCTTCCAATTCCAATACATTATCCAGCCAGGATAGATATCCATCAGATCCATTGCATCTAAATTGTGATGCCAATTTAATTCTTTTTACTTCTGCATCAAACTCTGAAGCGAATCTTTCAATTTCTTCAATGCTTCCATAATCATCAATTGAAATCTTTTGATGCTTATCAATGAAAAAGACTGTAAATTTAGCAGCATTGATGATTTCTTTAATTTGGTTTTCTCCTCTTTTTAAAAAGCCAGTGCGCTCTGTAATTCTATGGGCTTCATCAACAATTATTGCATCAAATTCATTTTCTTTAGAATCTATGAATGAACCTGAACCCTTAAAGATCTCTTTAAGCCAATTCATTTTGAATTCATTGCCTTTCAATTGCTTGAAAAAAACTTCACGAGGAGATGAATTTTTTGTCACATACAATGAAATCATGTCATCTTGCATAATATCAACAAGCAAGTTAATAGCTACAACAGATTTACCTGTCCCAGGACCTCCTTCAACAATCAAAACTCTTTTTTTATTATCACAGTATGAATCACGAGCCATTTCAATTGCCATTTCATAAGCTATTTTTTGCTCATCAATCATTACAAATTTATCATTTCCCTTAAGCAAACTATATACTGTGTCCTGTAATCTTTTAGAGGGCCTTATTTTTCCATTTTCTATTCGATATAATATATTTTTTGAATCACCATGTTTAATGTATCTTTTAATGAAATCCCTTAACTTAAAAACATCTCTTTGACCATATAATGGAGCTTCTTCAAAATAAGGTCTGTAAATTTCATCCATCAAGGGATCATTATCTTTAAAATCATAATTATGTAAAAATGCACAAGGATATAAGTCAATCCCTTCTTCACTAACTGTTTGATTAAAATTTTTAATCAATTGTGCATAAGACCATGCCTGATATGATGGATGTGTTGTTTCATTAAGTCCTCTTCCAAGGATGGTCTTTACAATGCCATCTTTTCCTTCAACTTTTTCAGCACAATCCCATTGCTTAAGCTCTATTATGACAACAGAATCATCCTGAAACTGATTTAGACCAGTTAGAATAAAATCAATTCTTTTGGACGTAGTTGGAATTGTAAATTCAATAGCTACACCACAATCATCAGGAATTTCAATATCTTCTAATACATTTCTCATATATTGCATTGAATTTCTCCAAGATCTTACTTGAGATTTAGGGGATCTACCTATCTTGGACATATAAATATGTTCAATTTCATCAGTTATAGAACCTGCAAGAACAGAATCACAAAATTCTCCTTTTGTTGCTTCATAAACTATCATACTTAGTTGACACCCCATATGATTTTTCAACAGGATATTTAATGGCATTCTTCTTTATCTTATTTAAAACGATTTCATTAATATCCAAATCAAGTTCTATTGCCATTAAAATGCAATAGTTAAAAACATCTGCCAGTTCATCTGCAACCTCACCAATATCATAGTCTTTTCCCCATTGAAAATGCTCTAATAGTTCTGCTGCTTCAATAGATATTGATTTTGCAAGATTTTCTGGTGTGTGAAATTTTTTCCAGCCACGTTCAGTTTGAAATCTTATTATTTCTTCTTTAAGTTCATCCATATGAATCATTATTAATTTGTTATCATATTATATTCATTTTGGAATATTTACTTATTTCTAAAATTAATAACTATTTATAAATAATTTATACACAACATTTATATACTCAAGGTGACAAATATAATAATAGAAAGTGACAATGAAAATTAAATTTTTCAAAAAATTTAATTAATTAAGTCATTTAATGTGGAATAGTTTAAATAATAAGTTATATATTTAAAATATAACTTTAAATTGTTAAAGTGATAAAAGGAGCTAAATAATGTTTTGTCCTAAATGTGGTAGATTCATAGTTTCCCCTGAAGAAAAATGTTTGATTTGTGGGCATATTATTAAAAAGAATAGTAGAAAAACAAAATCAAAAAACAAAACTAACAAACAAAAACACAACACAAAAACCAAAAAAACAAAATCAAAAAACAAAAAGTCCAAATCTAATAATTCAAAGAAAAAATTTAATTGGAAAAATAGAAGTTTAGGTGGAAAAACAAGAATTCATAATGCAAGATCATTTTTTGAATTTGAAGTTTTAGGAAATACATATTCATCATATTACTTTTAAATAATTAAACCTAAAATTTATTTTTTATTTTTTAATTAATCTTATTTTAAATTAAATTATTAATCAAAACATATAATTAATATGTTTAACAAAGATATTTGTACATAAAATATTAAAAAATGGGTTATAATATGTTAGATTTATTATATACTGAAGCTTTAAAGAAGAAAAGTTCAATCAATCTAAAAGTTGATGACATTTTTGAAAAAAAAATTGACATTAAATCTGAATGGAATAGCAAAAAAATAGAACCTTCAGAATTTGATTTTATTTTAGCTGCAGGAGACGGAAGTTTCAATAAAAAAAAGTTTATAGGATTTAATTTTTATGCAGTTGGTGCTGAAACATTGGTTTATACTCCACGTGCTGAAACTTCTAGAATTCAAACGATTGAAACTGTTGAAGTAGACATCATGTCTCACCAATATTTCATCGAGGATAGACTTCGAAATATGATGGCCACATTTGAAATAAAAACCGCTACGAAAAGCTTTGAGGAATATGATATCGATTATTATATGGATGATGGATCAATATTAGGTGATTTGATAAGGCCAATACCAACAGAAAAAAATATTCCCATTGCATATAAAAACAGCATTTTAAGAAGTATTCATGATAATATCAATACCAACATTTTTTCAATTAATCTAAAAGAAGAATTTAAAGATTTGCTTGAAAATGAAGAGATTGATGAAAATACTTTGTTAACATTTTTAGAAAATTTAGAGCATTTAATTGCTCTTAAATATCTGCTAAACAATAAAGAAAAAATTATTGCAGTTTCAAAAACATCAACAAGCAATGATATTTTCCATGGAAACGTGCCTGATATTGCCCTTTTTGATAGATTTACTAAAGACGAGGGATATTCAAATCCTTATTATAAAAAAGTTACAAATGAAGTCAAGCATGATTTTCCTATAGAAGATGACTTTTTTAAGAACATGTGGTTTACAGTATTTTTTGTCAGGTTGGAAAATAATAAAAATGTTATTAAAATCGAATTGCCATATTATGCAAAAGAAGAGGAAATAGAAAATATCATTAGCATTCTTAAGTCAAATGCAACTGATGGATATCCATTTTTACTAAAAAAAGCCCACAATGATGTTGTAATCAAAAATAAAGATATTAATAGTTTATCACAGATTATTGAATTTATCGATAAGTCTGGACGTGAAATGTTGAATTAATGGAGGTTAAATATGATAGGAAGATGTATAGGTGAAACATCACTTACAGAAGTAAGCTTTATTTCAAAAGAAATGCCACAAGTTGGAGAATATGTAACAATTGAATATAGTGGAAAAACCATATTGGGAATGATTGAATCATTAGTTCGAGGAAGTGTATCCCTAAACAATGAAATATACAATCCAGATACAATTGAAAAGATTAAAGAAATTGAAGGAGATGATTACTACATCAAAGGAAGTGTTAAAATTCTTGGTGATGTTAAGGATCATCTGAAAATCCCAAGAACACCAGCACCTCCAGGAACTGCAATAAAAAAAGCACCTGACACTATATTAAGAGGAACCTCATTAATTGATTGAATAGAATTTTGTGGCTTATTTTTTCTGAATTTTTATTTAGGCAATTTTTACTGATATAATGTTCTTTAGATTGATTTTAATTTTTGCATTTTCTAAATG
>Ga0256405_10004402_pt1 | contig 26393 bp, 20 predicted proteins | sample RumenRJG_02DNA_FD_189096 | JGI IMG/M metagenome (GOLD analysis project Ga0256405, IMG submission 189096) | Bovine rumen microbial communities from Lethbridge, Alberta, Canada - RJG_02 | ecosystem: Host-associated > Mammals > Digestive system > Stomach > Rumen | place: Canada: Alberta... | reverse complement strand
CGCCTTCTGCTCGGCGTGCTTCTTTGAACTTCCTTCCGCAGTGGCTTCTGCTCTGCCGTCTATGATCACAGCCACGGTGTATATCTTCGCATGCTCCGGGCCTCTCTCTCCCGTGACTGTATACTCCAGAGTGCCGCCCCTTGCCTGTATCAGATTCTGCAGCTGTGTCTTGGAATCATGGAACAGTATCTTGTGCTCTATATCCTTCAGCACGAACTCGGCTATGAACCTCTGTGCCTCTTCTATGCCTCCGTCCAGATATATGCCTCCTATCAAAGCCTCGAACACATCGGACACTATGCTGTCCTTGTTGCGGCTGTTGTTCCTGTCCTCTCCCTTGCCGAGCCTGATATGATCGGGTATGCCTATCTCCCTCGCACATCTGGCCAGTGTAGGCTCGCACACTATGGAAGCACGGTAGCTCGTCATCTGTCCCTCTCTCATCTCAGGATGATTCCTGAAGACATTGTCCGAGACGGTGAGCTCCAGCACGGCATCTCCCAGATACTCCTGTCTCTCATAGTCCTCGCATCTGCCTCCCTCCGCCTCATTCCTGTATGACGAATGAGTGAGAGCCGTCCTCAAGAGCTCCTTATCCCTGAAGCTGTATCCTATTCTCTTTTCCAGTTCCTCTATCGGATATCTGTCATTCATTTCAGTACAACACTAAAGAGCCGGTCTGTACCGCACCGGCTCGATAAGTACATGCTCCTTACTGGTTCAGTTCTTTTCTCTTGTAGCCTTGATAAGCTCTACCGCATCTCCCACGGTCTTGATGTTCTCCACCTCATCCGTGTCCACGGTAAGCTCGAACTCCTGCTCTATGCCCATGATGATCTGGAACACGTCGAGCGAGTCAGCGCCGAGATCGTCCGTAAACGTGGTCTCCAGAGTCACCTCATTCTGATCCACGCTGAGTACTTCAGCTATGATCTCCTTCAACTTTTCAAATTCCATAACGTCCTCCCTGTACTTGTATCTATTCCTTATCCGAATCCAGATCCAGATACTGTTTTATCTTTCCGTTCACATCCTGCTCCTTGAAGGTGATGCACTGGATGATGGAGTTCCTTACCTCTCCGGCCTCTGCAGAGCCGTGGGTCTTGACCACGAGCCCCTTGAGCCCCAGCAGCGGTGCCCCGCCATACTGCTTGGCATCGAAGGCTGTCAGAGTCTCCTTCAGCGACTTCTTTATGAGCAGGGCGCCTATCTTGGTCGTAATATTCTTCATCAGGGCACCCTTCATCTTGGACAGGAGCACCTTGCCCACGCCCTCATACATCTTCAGGGCCACATTCCCTGCAAAAGCCTCACAGACGATCACATCCGCTCCGCCCATGGGGATATCCCTTGCCTCTATCGATCCTATAAAGTTGATATCGGTACTAGTCTTCAGCAGAGGGTAGGTCTCCTTTACGAGAGCATTTCCCTTTTCCTCCTCCACACCGATATTAAGCAGTGCCACCCTGGGATTGTCCACACCCATGGCATACTTCATATAAGCAGAGCCCATCTTGGCGAACTGCACGAGATGCGAAGGCCTTGCATCCACATTTGCACCGCAGTCGACCAGAAGCGACACTCCGTCTGCATTGGGGATGAGCGGAGCCAGAGGCGGTCTCTCCACCCCGCGTATCCTGCCGACCAGCAGCTGGCCTCCGGCAAGGACTGCTCCCGTACTTCCGGCAGAGACGAAAGCATCACACTTTCCCTCTTTCACCAGATTCAGGGCCTTTACCAGAGATGAATCCCTCTTCTTTCGTATGGCCATGACAGGAGCCTCGTCCATTCCTATGACCTCCGTGGAGTCCACAGTCTCTATCCTGCCATCGGGGAAAGCATATTTGGACAGCTCACGTGCCACAGCATCGTGATCTCCTACGAGATATACCTTTACGTTGTCATTGTCCCGTACCGCATCCACGGCACCTTTTACTATTTCCACCGGGGCATTGTCGCCACCCATTGCGTCCAATGCCACATTCACATATCCAGCCATATGTCACTCCCACTTAAGCCTACCAAACTATGATACAAGAGCCATACATATACGTCAATTATGACATGCCTGAATGGAATATATGTTTTCCAGCGCAGGCATCATTCCTGATCTGATGAAAGCTCGCCCGGCATGTAGACGTGCCGCGTCGATCCGAAGTTGGCCCTGTAGACCCGCTTCCAGATCTTCCACATATAGGGCAGGGTGATATACTCCCTGTCTATCTTCTTCGTGTCTGCCAGTGCAGACACCTCCGTATACAGTTCCTTTGTGAGCTCGGAATCAAATCTGATCTTTTTCATGGTTTTTTCCGCCTTGTAGAAAGAAACTCCGGTGTGTACCGGAGTCTCTGAGATCTCATTTAGTCTTCAGCGAGAACCTTTTTCTTGTTGTATGTCCCGCAGTTCTTGCAGACCCTGTGGGGAAGCATCAGCTCTCCGCAGTTAGGACATTTCACAAGGTTCATCGTATCCATTTTCCAATTGGCACGTCTCTGATCTCTGTGTCCCTTGGATGATTTATTTTTAGGGCAAATCGACATTTCTTCACCTCCTTATATACTTGGTCACACTCGAAACATTATAAAGACAGTATTATCCTTTGTCAATAATGTTTTTTACTTTATACTCACGCTCTCATTTATGAAGTACTTGGATATGGTATCGCGAAGCTCTTTCTTCTGCACGGTCTTCAGGAGGTATCCCGCAGGCTTAAGAGACAGTACCCTCATTATGCTCTCCTTGTCGCCCCGTCCCGTGAGTAACATCACCGGTATATCCGCCGTCTCCGCATCCGACCTGATCATCTCCAGCACCTGGGGACCTGACGTGATGGGCATCTCATAGTCCAGCAGTATCAGATCCGCATGATTCTTTGCGAGCCATGTGATGGCCTGCATGCCGGAATTTGCCAGAGATATCCTGTAGGTGTCCTTCAGCCAGTCCATTATCATGCTCATATAGGCTACGTCATCATCGACTATCAGGATGTTCTTCCGCCTCGCCTGCTGGTTGCCCTCATCCATGTACTTCTCAACGCAGTTCAGCAGCCCCTCTACATCCAGAGGTCTTTCGAAGAACTCCAGGATAACCCCTGCAGGTATATATTTCTGCAGCGTCTGAAACTCATCCCTGGTGCCGATGACTATCACCTGCCTGTCATCCTTCGTGCAGCTGTCACTTATAACGGAAAAAGCTTTTGCAGTCGATGCGATATCCTCATCCGTGAATATGAGGATCAGATCCGTGTGCTCGACATTCTCCTTCAGATCCTTGATCCTGGGAGCAGAATAGACAGAATCCACCAGCACACTCTTCAGCTTGGTCTCGATACCTTTTATGACGAAGCCCTCTGCAGCCGCCACTATCATGATCTTTCTGTTCATATGTCGCTCCTCCTATCACGCTTCCTTCAGGATCTCTTTTATGCCGTCCCAGTCAAGCCGTGACAGACACTCTCCCAGTCTGACGAATCTCTCACTGTCATCCTCCGGCAGCCGGTATTCCTTTACGGAGTCCATAACCATCTTTGCAAGCTCATAATCCATGGCCTCTGCAAACTCCGAAAGCCCCGCATATGCATCCTTCAGCATGTCGGCCGGGATATCCGGACGGTCATCCGCCACACCGAGCTCGGGGGTCAGTGCGTCTATTATGGTCCTGTATTCATTCATCAGCGCCTCATGGTGTGCCGTGATATACCCGGTATCCCTTTCCTTTCCTGCCATCTCCAGGGCTTCGGCATCATTCCCGAGCTGTATGGCTCCCACCAGACGCGAGCTGCTCTTCAGAGCATGCACTTTTATAGTATAATTCTCCCAGTCTTCGGAATCAAAGAATTTCTGTATCTCACCCGATTTCACCTCGTATGAATCATAGTATATCTTCAATACAGACAGGAAAGCCTCCTCCGAGCCACTGTTCTTTACGGCGGCCTCAGGATCTATGCCCGGGATCTCCTCATACCATTTCGTCTCACTTATACTCTCATCCGCCGCCTCCCCGGGCGTCTCATCAGACGTCAGGCTCTCGGTATCGTCCGTGTTTTCGGTCTCTTCTTCATCGTATTCATCAAACTTTTCCTGCTCTTTAAGCTTTGCGAAGAGCGATTCGAAATTATAGTTCCTGTTACCCTTTACGAGATACAGCAGTCCGAACGTCCCCTCGCCGCAGTTGGAGGATATTCCTGCCGATGCCTTCTGGAAGATGATATTGTCGAAATCGACCCTCTCTCTCACCTTTTTCTCCACCCACATCAGCTCCTCCTCTGACATTCCCGCGTACGTGATGAAGATAAAGGATGTATCCGGAAACACAGTGGCCGGGAGCGCATGATCCATATACTTCCCGTAGCAGTTCCTGTCACTTCCGAAAAGCAGTCCTCCTACTCCCAGCTTATCCTTCTTCATCCTGAGGAACGGTCTGAGCCAGAGTGCGTTGAGCAGGCTGTTCATCATCGGGCTGATCCTATCGCGCCTTGCCATGATATCCGTGCTTTTGATCACGAAGCTGCATCTGATGTACTGCTTGGCCTCCTCCAGCTCGGATACGATCTTCTCCACGGGCAGACCCTGCTGGGCAAGCCTTGCCGCGATCATCACCAGAATACCTGTAGCACTGGACAGCATCTCGGAGTTGACTATGGTCACATTCCCGAATGACTCTGCCGCCCTGACCGCACGTCCGTATTCTCTGCTGCTCCCCGTAGTCAGAGTGATATAGATGAGATGGTGTGCTTTCATCAGCTCCCCTGCAAAGAAAGCTGTCAGAGCCTCTTCTGTTGGCGGCTCTGAATCCACCATTTTTGTCTTGTCCGCCATATACCTCACCAGCTCCTCCGAGTCGATGTCTATATTGTCATAGAAGACACCCTCGTTTGTGATGACCGTATACGGGATTATGCTGATCTGAAGCTCCTTTACGATATTTTGGGGCAGATCGCTCATGGTACTGGTCGCTATGATCACAGGCTTCTTTTTCGTATAGCCGCTGGCTGTATTCAGCCTGGAGCCCGTCATCTCACTGCCGGCAATGCTTATCACCTTTTCGGCAGGAAGATGGACCATCAGCATATCCTCCAGCTGGCGTCCGGATACCGGTTTGACCAGATATCCGTCGAAACCTGTATTGTTGTACAGCTCTATATTCTCTCCTCCGGCATTTGCGGTCAGCACCACCACAGGTGTGTTCTGGTTCAGCCCGCCCTTCTGTGACCGGATATTCTCGAAGCAGTCTATGCCGTCCATCTCGGGCATAAGATGATCCATAAAGATGACGTCATACCGGAACTGCAGAGTCTTCTTCAGTGCCTCGGCACCTGACATGGCAAGATCCACCACCATCCCCGTACCGTCCAGCAGCTTCTCCTCCACCTGCAGGTTCATCTCATTGTCATCGACTATCAGTATCCTCGCATCCGGTGCATGGAAGCTGTGCTGGAACTTCTCCTGCCCTGACATGCTGCCGATCCCTGATATGCTGATATCTCCGATGCGGTTGTCGGAGGAGATACCCTGCTTCAGGGTCACCGAAAAGATTGAACCCTGTCCGTAGACACTGTTTACGGTTATCTCTCCCTCCATCAGCTCCACGAGCTGCTTCACTATGGAAAGTCCCAGGCCCGTTCCTTCGATATAGCGGTTCTTCTCCTCATCCACCCTCTGGAAAGTATCGAAAAGATGAGGCAGGGCATCCGGTTTAATCCCCATCCCGGTATCGGATACATTTATCTTCAGCAGTGCATCTCTTCCATCACCCGTCTCGCACTCCATGTGAAGACTTACGGAGCCCTCTTTGGTGTATTTCACGGCGTTGTTCAGCAGGTTGATGAGTATCTGCTTTATCCTTACCTCATCACCGAAGAGCACCTCCGGGACCCCGGGGTCGATATCCACCTCAAACTTCAGCCCCTTTTCCTCTGCCTTGAGCCAGATCATATTCACGATCTCAGACAGCAGGGACGACACGTTATAGTCCACCGGCACTATATCCATCTTGCCTGCCTCGATCTTCGATACGTCGAGGATGTCGTTGATCAGGGCAAGCAGCAGCCTGCCCGCCCCCTGTATGTTGCGGGCATCCTTTTTTATCTCCTCCGAGGCATCCTCCTGACGGAGTATGATCTCGTTCAGTCCCAGGACGGTGTTTATCGGTGTACGTATCTCATGGCTCATGCTGGAGAAGAACCGGTTCTGTGATCTGTTGAGCTCCTCCAGCTCCTTTGTCTTCTCCTCTGCGAGTCTGGTCTCCTTCTGTAGTATCCTGGTCCAGAAGCTGATCAGTATGGTCAGCACAACGAGTCCTATGATATATTGGACAAATGAATTGGTATAGTTGCTCTTGCGGTAATAGGCTGTCAGATACTCCGGATGATGATATGCTATGACACCACAGGTCACCAGCAGAGAGGTGTCTATCAGGCAGATGACTATACGGAACACACCGTCCAGGACCATGATCAGATAATAGCTCCCCAAAAGCATCATCACCATAGTGCCGTTGTCGACACCACCCTTTGTGAAGAATGCAGCCGGGCGCAGGATAAGCACCAGTACGAGCGCTATTGCGATCTTTGCCACCTTTATCTTATCCATCCTGACCAGGATGATAAGTATGACGACACCGACTGCCACCCCCATAAGAGAGGCCAGAGCTGAAGTCAGCGGGTCTCCCAGGATCACGGCTGCTACGGCATTGAGCAGCAGTGCCATGAGTTCCAGTGAAGTGAACAGCACGAAAGTCCTGTCCTTGATATAGATCGAAGAATCAAACAGATAACTGTTAACCCTTTCGTTCAGCCTCCGGAGTATTCTCATATCTTTGCCATCCTTTCATATCGGACCATCTCATCCGGAAGCACATTCTTCATCACACGTTCGAACTCTCCCGTATCTATCGGCTTGGCGACAAATCCGTCAAATCCCTCCTTAATGAACATCTCTCTGGCTCCGCTCAGGGCATTCGCCGTGAGTGCGATAATGATCGGCTTGCGGTAGCTCGTATCCGCCATCTGTCTGATACGCTTCATGGCCTCCACTCCGTCCATCTCCGGCATCATATGGTCCATGAATATCACATCATAATCATTATCCTCATATTTCTTTATGGCCTCCTTGCCGCTCTCAGCGGTATCAGTCACCATACGGTAGTCTCTGAAGAGTCCCGCTGCCACCACAAGGTTCATCTGCTCATCATCCACCACCAGTGCCCTTACTCCGTCGAAGAACGGCTTCGCATTATCCTCATCCCCGTATATCGCTGTTTCCTTATCACCGTTCATCGCACGCACGATAGGGAAAGCATACATAGGCTTGGGCAGGAGCACGACTCCGCCCACAGCCCCCGGTCTGAAGTCCGGATCTGCTGCCACCATGATCCTGTATCCCTGCGAAGCCTTGGAGTCGAGCATGGACTTCTCTGCTTCGTATTCCTCCTGTCCGGTGAGTATATAGGTCACCTTCAGATCTGACAGCAGATGCTCCAGCTCCCTCTTTTCCACTGCGGAGTACAGCTTCATGCCGAGTCCTCCGGCCAGATTGATAGCCATGTTCCTGCTGAAATCCCTCAGCTCCGGCACCTTGTATTTCTCCGGCCTGATGTAGAAGATGATGTTCTCTCCGGCCTCCTTGTCCACCTGCAGGCATGGAGTAGGGTCCACCACCTGCTGAGGGATGGAGAGGCGCACGCTCGTCCCCTTCCCCTTGGTGCTGTTGATATTGACGAAGCCTCCCATCTTATGGACCACTCCGTATACGATGGGCAGTCCTATACCGATACCTCCGGTACTTCGGTCACGCTTTTTGTTCGCCTGGTACATACCTTTGGATACACGCGACATATCAGCCCTTGTCATACCCATTCCCGTATCGGTCACCTCTATGGTCAGATTGACACCGTATTCCTGCGGTATCGACATCACCCGGATATATATCCCCCCTCGTCTCGTGAACTTGACGGCATTCTCCAAAAGGTGTCTGAAGAGCTTGTGAAGCTTCTTAATGTCTCCCTTCAGCATTGTGGGGGTTTCGGGTGCAAGGTCCACTATCAGCTCCAGCTCCGTGTTTTTATTTATCGCCTTGTAGTTTGATACCACATCGTTGATCAGAGAGATGCACATATAGTTCTCTTCCTCAAGAAAGAGCTCTCCGCGCTTGATCTCGGTGTAGTCCTGGATATCCTCGATCTGATGAGCCAGTCTGATGCCTGCATCCCGTATGGACACCAGTTCTTTGCTGTCATTTTCCTTTTGCATGATGGTGGTCATGCCGCTTATGACGTTCACGGGAGTGCGAAGCTCATGTGAGATATTCGAGAGGAAGTCCTCCATGTCATGATTGTTCTGACTTACAAGGTTTACCCATTCACGGTTCTGTTCTTTTTCCAGATTTCTCCGCTTTACAGCAAGACGACTGAAGACATACATCGTCAGCACCGTGCAGATATGATAAACTATGCGCATCGTCTCGAATGCGTTCATGTCGATCGCATCATTCCCGTACAGGAAATAGAACTGGATCCCCATCACCAGCGCATATTCGGCCAGGATGAGATTCAGCAGACTGATACGGTAGGCAATTGTGAATGTGATCATGAAGAGTGCTACGGACACCGAAATATCAAACAGACTCGTATCGTGTATACCATGATAAAAAAGCAGGAATGCTGCATAAGCAAAATAGATATTGATCCTGGACTCCGAGTCGAGCTTGCCTGCGATATGAAACCACCACAGTACGATCATCCCCACTAATACGACGACAGGCACCCAAAATTCCCATCTGCCGAAAAAGTTCTGCATTATGCAGGATATTCCTGCCAGCGTGCAGATGGATATCACCAGTCTTTCTTTCCTTAAGTCGTTCACGTTCTTCCCCCGATACTATGCTTTCCCGGATCAAGCCTCTGACTACTTTTTTAGCTTATCATGTATATCCGACCGTAGCAATAAAATGATCCCCGTTATCAAAGCTGATCGATAACGGGGATCCTGTTATTCTGTCTTTTCCCTGCGGACTAAACTGTATACTGTGACAGATCGGAATTGATCTCGTCGGAGTAGTTGTTGAGGTTCTCGGAGATCGCCGTGATGTTGGAGGTCTCCTCACGCAGCCTGTTGCTCTCGGTCACGATCATATCGCTCAGACTGAGGACCTCGTTGATGCTGGATGCCTGCTCCTGAGTGGTTGCCGCGTTGTTCGAAGCCACGTCGGTGATCCTGTCTATGCCGCCGGCTATCTCGGTGATACCCTCGGTAGCCTTGGCCACATCCTCATATATGGTATTGAAGGATGCATTCGCGCCCTCGACACCGCTGATGCAGGCCTCCATATCCTTGACGCAGATATCGGCCTTTCTGTTGATATCATCGATATTCTTGGTGATGTCATCTATCAGCCTGCGGATCGTATCCGTAGCCTCTGATGACTGGTTGGCCAGTATTCCGACCTCGGAAGCCACGACTGCGAAGCCCTTGCCCATCTCTCCGGCTCTTGCCGCCTCGATGGAAGCGTTGAGTGAGAGCAGGTTGGTCTGTCCGGATATGGCATTGATGGTGTCCGTGATACCCGTGATCTCCTCTACGGACTTTGCCGTAGCCTTTATCAGGGTAGTGAGCTCGCCTATAGTATCATTCAGCGTGTTCACGTTCCTGGTCATTGCCTCCATCTCTTCCTTGCCCTTGCCGGATGCCTCCAGTGTCTCATCGCAGAGATTCCTCACATCCTCGGCATTACGTGCCAGCTGGCTGGAGGTATCTGCCAGCTCTGTAGCTGCATGTGCTATATCTTCGATGGATTCCGTCATACCGTTCAGGGTGCCGTTCAGCTTTTCTATGGACTCTCCCTGATTGTCGTTGGCATCGGATATCGAGTGCGAGATGTTGAAGCACTCACCCGCACGGCTGTTCATGGCTCCGGAGATATTGGACAGACTGTGGAGCGTTGCACGCATCTTCTCTATGTATTCATTCAGACTCTCGGAGAGAGTGGTGATCTCGTTGTTACCCTCGGTTACGAGCTTCACAGTGAAGTCACCCTTGCTGATATCGGTGATCCTCTTCGTTACATCCGTGACAGGGTTGATAGCCTTGCTTATGATGATGTAGATCAGCACTGACAGGATGATCAGCAGCAGGATGGCGCTCACGAAGGTCACGAACATGACCTTTAATATGCTGGCGCTGAGGATGGATGAAGGTACTGCACTTACCACAGCCCATGAGGTGTCCTGTATATCCGTAGCCGAAAACAGATAAGAACCCGCATCTGTCTTGGCTGTCACTACCTTCTCACCGCCGCCTTCGGCACTCATGTTGAGCGTATCGAACACAGGTGCAAGACCGGCCGCTATGGGATCCGTGGTCGCATCCAGAGTCTGTCCCACGCTGTCTGCCACGTTACTGATCAGTATATCCTTGGTCTCTTTGTTTATGATGTAGTACTTTGCATCCGGAGATATGGACTCGAAGGCCATGACCTTCTCTGCCACCTTGTCGAAGTTGATATCGCTGCTGAGCACCACATTGTCTTTAAGCATGACGGCACAGGCGAGGCAGGTCTTTCCGGTGGATGCATCCACATACGGCTCGGACGTGTATATCTCACCTTTTTTTGCGAGTGCTCCCTGATACCAGGGCCTGTCGTTGAATACGAAGGTCTCATCCGGCACCCAGCCCGATCCGTCCAGGAAGACGTTGTCGTCTCCGTAGGCAATGTATATATCCTGAGAGTCGGGATCCAGCTTTGTAAGCTCCAGAAGCATGGCCAGCGTGTCGTCATAGGACATCTCGGGAGTGTTGCGGTATATATCAGCTGTCTGAGAGACTCTCTCTTCGATGGAGCTCCACCAGCCATATATCTCTTCCGCATATGTAGCCGACTCCTTCGCGAGTATGCTGTCGGTGAGAGACTCGATGTTGTCGGCAGCCAGCTTGATGCTTATCTGCGTGATGATCACTATGATGATCGCCACGAAGATGATGATCTTGCTGAGCAGAGACATCTTCAGAGATTTTCTTTTAGTGTTCTTCATTTACTTTCCTCCGTGTCTGTATATTCTTACACATGTATCATCGGAACGTTTTGCCGTTTTCAACAATGCATCATCAGTCGTATTTTACAATAGCGATGTGCACATCATCAAGCTGTTTCTGCTCTACCCTGGCGGGTGCTCCCATCATAAGATCCTCTGCGTTCTTGTTCATCGGGAAGGGTATGATCTCCCTGATGGACTCCTCTCCCGCGATCAGCATTACCATACGGTCCACTCCCGGAGCTATGCCTGCGTGAGGCGGTGCTCCGTAACAGAATGCATTGTACATTGCCGGGAACTTCGCCTTGACGTCTTCTTCTCCCAGACCTACCATCCTGAAAGCTTCGATCATTATCTCCGGATCGTGGTTTCTGACTGCTCCGGATGAAAGCTCCACCCCGTTGCATACGAGATCATACTGGTATGCCAGTATCTTCAGCGGATCCTCGCTCTTCAGAGCATCCAGTCCGCCCTGAGGCATGGAGAAGGGATTGTGGCAGAACTCCAGCTCGCCGGACTCCTCCCCTATCTCATACATGGGGAAGTCCACTATCCAGCAGAACTCATAAGCCTCCCTGTCCATATGGCCGGGAGCAGCCGTTCCTATCGTCTTGATCAGTACGCCTCCCGTCTTCAGAGCCTGTGCCTTCGTGCCGGCGCTGATAAACACCAGATCTCCGGGCTTCAGCTCATACTCACGTATGATCTCCTCCTGCCTGTCTGTGAGGAACTTCGCCACTCCTCCTGCCAGTGTGGCACCGTCGTCTGCGCATTTCACCCAGTAGCTCTTCCCTCCTGATACCACCTCGGCATCAGATGCGATCTTGTCTATGACCTTTCTGGAGCCTTCAAAGCCGTGCACCACTATGGCCTTTATCACCTCAGCCGTCTCGAAGGGCTCGAATCCGCCGCCCTTCATCATCTGCGTAGCCTCGGAAAGAGTCAGGTCTATACGCAGGTCCGGCTTGTCCGTACCGTATGTCTCCAGAGCATCCAGATACGCTATCCTTCTGAAGGGAGCGCCCGATGCCTTCTTGTATTTTCCGAATCTGGCGAACACCGGGGGAAGCACCTCCTCCAGCACGCCGAACACATCCTCCTGGGTGGCAAAAGCCATCTCCATATCCAGCTGATAGAACTCTCCCGGAGACCTGTCCGCTCTCGCATCCTCGTCCCTGAAGCAGGGCGCTATCTGGAAATACCTGTCAAAACCCGATGCCATCAGTATCTGCTTGAACTGCTGAGGAGCCTGCGGCAGAGCATAGAACTTGCCCTCGTGCAGTCTGGAGGGTACCAGATAGTCTCTCGCTCCCTCAGGTGACGAGCAGGTGAGTATCGGAGTCGTTATCTCCATGAAGCCATGCTCTGTCATGGATCTGCGAAGCTCGGCCACTACCTGTGATCTCAGCACTATCCTGTCTTTCACCTCGGGATTCCTGAGGTCGAGATATCTGTAGCGCAGTCTTGTATTCTCATCTGCTTCCCTTGATCTGTTTATCTCGAAGGGCAGCTCATTGTAGCGGCATTTGCCCAGTATACGTATGTCCTCCGGCACCACCTCTACCTCACCGGTGGGCTGATCGGGGTTCTTGCTGGATCTCTCTCTTACCGTCCCCTCTATCTGCAGTGTGGACTCGGTATTGATCCCCGCGAGCTTATCCATCATCTCTTCAGTCTCTATGACTATCTGGGTCGTCCCGTAGAAGTCTCTCAGCACGAGAAATCCGAGATTTTTGCTCACCCTTCTCATATTCTCGTAGTAGCCCGCAAGGGTAACCCTGCTTCCCGCATCCTTCAGTCTGAGTTCTCCGCATGTGTGCGTCCTTGATTGGAACATTTTATCTCTCCTTATCCTTTTTATTGTCCGGCAGGGTGATCTTGACCCTGTCTATCCTGTTCTCGACTCCCTCTGTTATCTCGAATACGATGCCCTCATCAGTGATGACCGACTCACCCGGCTGAGGTATCCGGTCCACGCATCCTATGATATATCCTCCCACGGAATCATAATCATCCGAATGGAGGTCCGTTCCTATCTCATCATTCAGGTCGTCTATCTTTACCGATGCCTCCACCATGAACTCCCGGCTTCCGATCTCTTCGATGAGCTGCTCCTCGTCCTCGTCATACTCGTCCCTGATCTCACCCACTATCTCCTCGATGAGATCCTCCATGGTGACTATGCCCTCCGCCGCACCGTATTCATTGAGCACGATGGCCATCGGCACCGAGTCCTCCTGCATCTCCACCAGCAGATCCGCAGTGTTCTTGGTCTCATAGGTGTAGTATGCATCCCTCATTATATCAGTGGTCCTGAAATGTCCCGGGTCAGCATCCACGAAGAAATCCTTCATGTTTATTATGCCTATGATGTTGTCTGTATCGCTCTTGTATACCGGTATTCTGGTATACTTCTCCTCTGTGAAGATCTGCTTCAGCTCCTCATACCCGGCATCGATATCCACTTCGACCACGTCTATACGGGGAGTCATTATATCACGTACTCTCGAGTCACCGAAGTCCACCACGTTCTTTATCATCTCCTTCTCTTCGCTCTCGATGACACCCTCCTCGTGGCTCACATCCACTATCTTGCGAAGCTCCCCCTCCGTCATGGGATCCCTGGCTCCGTTTATATCTATCCGCATAAGGAGCAGCACCCCGCGGCACAGCATATTGATGATCCATATCACGGGAGTGAGCAGCCACATCAGGGCATAGATGATCCTCGCATAGAAGAGTGCCAGACCCTCCGCCTTTACCGTGGCGGCATTCTTTGGTGTGATCTCTCCGAATATCAGGATGATGAAGGTCAGTATCAGCGTCATCAGACCGACATTGAAGCCTATGGACATGGCTATGGTGGTTGCCAGTGCAGACGCTGCTATGTTCACGATATTATTGCCTATCAGTATGGCAGAGAGCATCTTGGGCTTCTCTTCTTCCATCCTGAGCAGAAGAGAAGCACCCCTGCTTCCGCCGTCCGCCAGCTCTCTTATCCTTATCCTGTTGAAAGTAGTGAGGGATGTCTCTGCAGCCGAGAAGAAAGCAGAGAAAAAGATCAGCAGTATGAGCTCTGTCCATTGCTTTGCCATGCTACAGTATCTCCCTGGATATACGCCGAAGCGATGCCGCTGCCTCCCTGATATCGGCCTGACCGAATATCCCCGTAGCCGCACCTATGCCTGATATGCCCGTCCCTCTCAGATGGTTCACATCCGCATCAGCCAGTCCGCCGTAAGCTACGACTGGTATGTCTACCACCGCACATACGCTCTCCAGCTCTTCTATAGAGATGCAGTCCGGATGCTCTCCGTCATGCCCCACGCTCACCGGACCGCACATCAGAAACCAAGCCCCGTCATGCATGGCTTTCTTCGCTTCCTCCGGAGTAGACACCAGCACGCCTACCATCCTGTCCGTTCCTATCACGGACCTGATCCGGTCCGGATCGAACTCCTCGCAGGCCACCACTACTCCGTCGGCATCCACCGCATCCGCTATGTCCACATGCCTCATCATTATGAAGGGGATATCGTGCATGCCGCACAGTATCTTAAGCCTCACCGCTTCCTTCATGAGGATATCGTGCGCCAGGGTCGGCTCATTGAGCACCACCATGGTAACACCTCCGTTGATAGCCTCCTCCACCGCATCTCTGAGCTTCAGGTTCACTCTCATGCTGGCGAGATCCGTCACGGCGATCAGTCCAAGTTCTCTCTTTATCAGTCTCATCCCGTCAATCCTTATAGAAATCCCTGAATGATGTATATCCGGCCTTTTCCAGATTATCCTTCTGGAATTTCCTGTTCTTGGCCATCCTCGCTACCAGCACGATCCTGCCCGACTCCCTGAGTTCCTTTGCTTCCTTCATGATCTGCGTGAGCCTGTCGGCTTCGATGCCCTTCTCTATGAGGAAAGCTGTACGCTCCGCTGTATCCGGCACCTTGAAGCCCTTGTCCATGAGTATGGTGATGATGCGCTCGAAGCCTATGGAGAAGCCGCAGGCGGGCACATCCTGCCCGGTGAATCTCCCTATCATCCCGTCGTATCTGCCTCCGCCGGCCACCGAGCTCCCAAACTCCTCCATCTCTATCTCAAATATTGTCCCCGTATAATAGCCCATTCCTCTTACCAGGGTGGGGTCAAAGGAGAGTCTGAAGTCTGCGGCTGTATCTCCCACCGCATGGAAGATCTCCGCCATGTCCTCTATCACACCGTCCTCTATATCGTCCTTCAGTATTTCGCCTATCTTCTTCACGCCTTCGGCTGTATCGTCGATCTGTCTGAAAAGCTCCAGATACTTCGTGACTGCCCCGCTGTCATATCCGTCTTCGATAAGCTCCGCTTCCACCCCGTCGATACCTATCTTGTCCATCTTGTCCAGCACGATAAATATGTCCGGAAGCCTGTCTTCTTCGAAGCCTGCGTATCTTCCCATGGCCCGGAGTATCCTTCTGTCGTTTATCCTTACCCTGAAGCCCCTGAACCCGAGGTTCAAAAGAAGCGTGGTGGTGGCGTTCAAAAGCTCTATCTCAGCCAGATCACTGGGATCGCCTATGATATCTATATCGCACTGCTTGAACTGTCTGAACCTGCCCTTCTGAGGCCTGTCCGCCCTGAACACGTTGCCGATCTGCAGTGCCTTGAACGGCATCAGCAGGGACTGGCTGTTGTTGGCATAGTACCTGGACAGCGGCAGAGTCAGGTCGTATCTCAGTCCCGAGTCGGCCAGATCGTTCTCCGAAGATGCTCCCTGTATATCGAGCTTCTCACCCCGCTTCATTATCTTGAAGATCAGCTTCTCGTTCTCTCCTCCCTGATTGGAGGTCAGGTTCTCTATATGCTCCACGGCAGGGGTCTCTATACGTGTGAAGCCGAAGCTTGCATACGTCTTCGTCACCATCCGCTCCACATAGTCTCTTATCTCCATCTCCTGCGGGAGTATATCCTTCATACCCGTAGTCGGTTTCTTTATCAGTTTGTCACTCATGCTGTTTCCCTTCTTCAGCTCCTGCTCTTATTTTTACTGCTGCTCTCTCTTCCCGATGTTCTAAAACTCCCCGCCCAGGAAGGGGTTCCACTTCTTCTCATCTGCTATCGTCGTCACCCCTCCGTGTCCGGGATACACCGTTATATCGTCATCCAGAGGTCTGATCCGCTCTCTCAGTGTCTGCTTCATTGCCGGCGCGCTCCCGGTAGGCAGATCAGTCCTGCCGATGGACCCTTCAAACAGGGTGTCTCCGGATATCATCGCCTTCATGGAGTCTATCAGATAGCAGCATGACCCCTCCGTATGCCCCGGAGTATACATGCATCTGAAGCGTATGCCGGCCAGGTCGAACTCCTCTCCGTCCTTCAGCCACACATCCGCCTCTGCGGTGATCCCCCGGCCGTAGGACATCAGAGAGTGGTTGAGTTCCGCATCCCCCAGAAGCCTCTTCTCTGCTTCAGAGGCATACAGCGGAAGCTTCATCTCCTTTTTAAGCCACTCTACCGCTGCGATGTGATCATAATGTCCGTGAGTCAGGATCATTCCCTTCGGTATCAGCGACTCTCTCTCGAGCACCCCCTCTATCACCTGGGGGCTGTCGGCGGGATCGGCTATCACGCACTCTTTTGTATCATCATTTATTATGAAATATACATTCGTCTGCACCGGGCCAAGTACTATACCTTTTATCATCCTCCTACCGTCCTTTCTATATCTATCACGCTCGGTATGCTCCTAAGCTTGCCGGTGATCGTCTTCAGCTCCTCGGTATTGTGTATCTCGAAGCTGATGGTGATGGTGGCCACGCCCTGCTTGGATATCCTGGTGTTCATTCCCATGATATCTATGCCCGAATCAGTGATCTCCCTCGACACATCCACCAGCAGTCCACTGCGGTTGTTGGCATATATGCTGAGCTCGGCGGTATATTTCTCGTCGTTGGAAGCACTGCCGGAGCTCTTGTCCCACTCCGCCTCTATCAGCCTGTTCCTGTCAGAGTCCGTCATGCTCATGATGTTCCTGCAGTCGGTACGGTGTATCGATATGCCGTTCCCTCTGGTGACGAAGCCCACTATCTCGTCTCCCGGCAGCGGCGAGCAGCACTTGGAGAACCTCACCGAGACATCATGCACACCACGTACGACTATGCCTCCGTTCCTCTTCCGCTTGATGGACTGTCTGGTCTTCTCATCGAGCTCGTTCAGAATATCCTCATCGGTCACCTTGGCCGCATGATCCCTGTCATAGAGCTCCACCATGCGGTTTATGACCTGGCCTTCCTTCAGACCACCGTGCCCTATGGCTGCATATACCGCATCCCAGTCCTTGAAGCCATACTTCTGCATGACCTCATCCATATACTCCTGCTTGGAGATCTTCTTCACATTTATACCGTGGGATCTGCAATACTCGGCGAAGGACTCCTTGCCTCTTACTATATTGTCTTCTCTGAGCTCATGCTTGAACCACTGGTTTATCTTCGATCTCGCCTGGGTAGAGCGTACTATGTTCAGCCAGTCCCTTGAGGGGCCCTTGGAATTCTGCGAGGTGATGATCTCCACCCGGTCGCCGTTCTGCATCTTGTAGTCTATGGGCACCAGCTTGCCGTTGACCTTGGCACCTATCATCCGGTTGCCCACGGCCGAATGCACCGCATAGGCGAAGTCTATGGGAGTGGAATCTGCCGGCAGCGTCTTCACGTCGCCTGTGGGTGTGAAGCAGTACACCTGATCGGAAAAGAGGTTCAGATCGGCCTTCAGCGACTGCAGGAATTCCTCGTTGTCGGACATATCCTGCTGCCACTCCAGTATCTGGCGCAGCCAGGCGAGCTTCTCCTCCTCCTGCATATCGGGAGTCATGCCGTCTGCCGCCTCCTTGTACTTCCAGTGGGCAGCTATGCCGTACTCCGCAGTCTTGTGCATGTCGTAGGTCCGTATCTGTATCTCGAAGGGTATACCGCTATGGCCTATCAGCGTGGTATGCAGTGACTGATACATATTTTCCTTGGGAGTAGCGATATAGTCCTTGAACCTCCCCGGAAGCGGCTTGTACATCTCGTGGATGATACCCAGAGCCGCATAACAGTCCTTTACAGTATCCACATATATGCGCACGGCAAAGAGATCGTATATCTGGTCGATACTCTTGCCCTGGTTCACCATCTTCTTGTATATGGAGAAGAAATGCTTGACGCGGCCGTCCACCTGGGCCTTGATCCCCGCGTCCTCCATATGCTTCCTGACCTCGGTGACTATCTTCTCTACGAACTTCTCCCTCTCGCTCCTCTTCTGTGCTATCTTCTCCTTGAGGTCCTCGTATACATCGGGCCTCAGATATTTAAGAGAGAGATCGTCAAGCTCCACCTTGATCCTGGATATACCCAGTCTCTGGGCTATTGGAGAATATATGTCCAGGGTCTCCTTCGCTATCTCTACCTGCTTGGTCTCGGGCTGGTACTTCAGGGTACGCATATTGTGCAGTCTGTCTGCCAGCTTGATGATGATGACCCTGATATCCTTGGCCATGGCGAGGAACATCTTCCTCAGGTTGTCGGCCTGGAACTCCATCTTGTCCCCGTGATACTGCAGCTTGCTGAGCTTTGTGACTCCGTCCACCAGTGCCGCCACATCCTCTCCGAATTCCTTCTCCATGTCCTCGGAGGTCATGATGGTATCCTCTACCACATCATGCAGCAGTCCTGCCGCTATGGTCTCTTTATCCATCTCGAGATCGGCCAGGATGATCGCCACGCACAGCGGATGTATGATATAGGGCTCCCCGGACTTCCTCTGCTGCCCTTCATGGGCATTGAGAGCCGTCGCATAGGCCTTTTCGATCATAGAAATATCGTCGGAGGGATGGTACTTTCTGACTTTTTCTATCAGCTCGGCATAGAGCTGCTCAGGGTCCTGAAATTCGGCTATCGATCCGAAGTGTCCCCTGTCCATTATCACATCAGCCATATACGTCCCTCCTTTCCGCCTTACAGGCTTTACTTTAATCGAATATTTTACTATATCCGGGTCATATTATGCAATGTCACCGTATACTTGTCACCGGGTCCCTTCTTCCGATCTCCTCAAACAAAAGAAGCCTGCCGCAGCAACGCTGCGGCAAGCCTTCATTCAACCAAACAAGCCTGATTTATCCGCTATATTTCTCCGAACTTATCTCGATACCTCCCCAGCTTCTCTTCCAGCTCATCGCCTCTCTGTCTCTCAACATTCAGACTGGATATGGCTGTATCTCTGTCTGCTATGGCATTATCTCTGTCTGCTATGGCATTATCTCTGTCTGCTATGGCCGCATCCCTCTCAGCTTCAGCCTTCTCCACATCCTCTTTCAGTTCGTCGATCATATACCGTTCTGTGTTTCTGTCCAGCTCCAGTAATGCCTCTGAAAACATACCTATCAGCTCCTTCGGATCTCTCCTAAACTCTGCTATCTCTTTGTAGATGTCTATAAACTCCGGATATGCTTCTATCAGTTTCATGACGCTCTCTGCATCCCCTTTTATCAGGAATGTCAGCCATGCATCAAGCTCATCGTTTATATTGTGTACTCCCTCCCTGAAGGTGTCAAGGCTGATGTAGGCTATGTGCACCATCTCAGGCAGCTCCACTCCGCTGCTGTAGCTCACCTGTCTCTTATGGAAGTGATCTCCCGATGAACTGAACTCCTTTGATGAGTTCTCCATAAGCACGAACATATATACCGGCGTTATACACTTATATGTGAATTCGTCTTTCTTTTCACTCTTACGCCTGTTGTACTGTCTCATCATCATATCAGAGGCATAGCAGCTGCTCCGCTGTGCAGGGAACCTGTATCCCGTCTTCTGCATCTCCACATCTACAAAAGACCCGTCCTCCAGCTCCACTATGATGTCCATTATCACGAGGGAGCCCTTATCTGATATCTGTGATCCCTCTCTGGACAGGACCTGTTTTATCTTAACCTTCTGGCCTATCAGTGCTGAGATGAGCCTCTCCACCCTGTCCCTGTGTTCCTCCGGGTTGAATATCTTTCTGAAGAAGTTGTCATAGAGGATGTTCAGGCTACTCTCTCCCATCAGGAAGCCATCCAGCTCCTTCTGCATCTCTTCCTTCTTGCCCAGTTCTTCATACTTTTTCTTTGACCCGGGATCTGCTTCTATGAGCCTCATCACCTCTTCCTTGGTCTTTACGGGTCCGAATATATCCTCCATGGTATATACGGTCTTGTTTACGGTTTCAGATTCGGATTGTTTTGACATGGTACCTCCTTCTTGATGCGCAGAATAAGGGCGATGTCCCTTGGCATCGAATTAATAATAAATAATGGTGTCTCTTCATCCGGGAGAATCCCGGATATAACCGGCGAAGCCGGTCAAGTGAATAGTATACTAGCAGATCGTCTCAGAAAAAGCAAACTATGTATGAAGGATTGCTGCTGGAAAGCAGAGCTGATTTTCTGTAAAATATACGTGACGGCTCTCCTGCCGATGCGGGAAAGCATATTACCGGAATATGACGAGGTAAGAGTATGAGTCAGGCAGATAAGATATTCAAAAAAATGTGCGAGGATATACTCTCACACGGTACGGACAATAAAGGCGAGGAGATAAGGCCCCATTGGGAAGACGGCACCCCTGCATATACGCTGGCCTGCTTCGGCGTGGTGAACAGATACGATCTGGGCAGTGAGTTCCCTGCTCTTACCTTCAGAAAGGTGGCCTTCAAGACCTGTATAGACGAGCTGCTGTGGATATGGCAGAAGCAGTCGAACAACATACACGACCTCAAGGGTCATATCTGGGATTCCTGGGCGGATGAGAGCGGCTCGATAGGCAAGGCCTACGGATACCAGCAGGCAAAAAAGCACTTCTACACCGATGTGTCTCCCGATGGGCTCACAGCAGCCTTCGGCGGATGCATTGCAGCGAACGGTCATGTCTATGCCGAAAAAGCTTCAAGGAACGGCAGGGACGGCTTCATGATGACACAGCTGGACAAGGCGATATATGATCTGAAGATCACCCCCTTTTCCAGAAGGATAATAGTCTCCATGTGGAACCCGGAGGAGCAGTACGAGATGCATCTCGCCCCCTGCGCCTACGAGATGACCTTCATGGTGACAAGGGATGAAGGTGACGGAGCTCTGGTGCTGAACGGGATCCTGAACCAGAGATCCAACGATCTCCTGGCTGCAGGCAACTGGAACGTGGTCCAGTACTCGGTACTGATATACATGCTCGCCCATATCTGCGGCATGAAGCCCGGAGAGCTGGTGCATATGATAGGCAATGCCCATATCTACGACAGGCATCTGGACATAGTACGCGAGCTGATAGAGCGTCCGCAGTACCCCGCTCCGCAGTTCAGGATAATCAATGATGTGAAGGATTTCTACGACTTTACCATAGAGGATCTGTCACTGACAGACTATCAGTACGGGCCCCAGGTAAAAGATATTCCCGTGGCTATATAGTCATCCGATTTCTTCACTTACCCATCGTCACTTACCGATGAGCTCGATCACAAGCTTCACGAAGAAGACAGACAATACGGCTATCATTACAGGCTTCACTATCTTCGATCCGTTCTTCTCGAAACGTGTCGCCCCCAGATAATTGCCTGCGATATTGAAAAGTCCGGCTACAATCCCCAGTGGAATGATGACCTGATCTCTTATCAGAAACACAACGAGAGCCGACAGGTTTGTGGAGAAGTTCACAGCCTTGGTGAGTCCGTTTGCCTTTGTGAGCTCCATGCCTGCAACCCCCGCCAAAAGCAGCAGCAGAAACGTCCCTGTACCCGGCCCGTAAAACCCGTCATACACTCCTATCATAAGAGAACTCGCGGCGCAGATCAGTATCGTGAAGCCCTCCGAAAAGGATCTCTTCGGGTTCAGTATGTCCTTCTTGGTCAGGAGGATGGCAGCAGTCAGAGGGATGACTATAATAAGCACTGTCTTGAACACCCTGTCGGGGATCATGAGTGCGATATTGGCCCCTATGGCAGATCCCAGAAAAGCACAGGGTATGCAGAATGCCGCTGTCTTCCAGGGAATGAAGCCATCCCTGGCAAATTTCGCCGTAGTGACTGATGTGCCCATGAAGGCACTCATCTTGTTGGTCGCCACACAGCTGTGTACCGGTATGCCGGTAATAAAGTAAGCGGGAAGCGATATAAGCCCACCGCCTCCCGCAACTGCATCTACAAATCCGGCTATAAAGACCAGAGGACAGATGATCAGATAATCACGCATTTGCCTTCCGTAAAGCCTTCTTCCTTTCAATGTTCGAAACAACCAGTGCACACGAAGCGTCTCCCGTGATGTTCACGACTGTCCTTCCCATGTCGAATATCCTGTCCACACCTGCCACAAGAGCTATTCCGTCAAGAGGCAGCCCTACTGATGCCAGCACCATGGCGAGCATGACCATTCCCGCACCGGGAACTCCGGCGGTACCTATAGAAGCAAGTGTTGCCGTAAGGACTATAGTAAGCATCTGAGACGGTGTAAGTGATATGCCGTAGCACGCTGCGATAAAGATCGCGCATACTCCCTGATATATCGCAGTTCCGTCCATATTAATCGTTGCACCGAGAGGAAGCACGAATGAGGTGATCTCCTTGTCAGCTCCCATCTTCTCGCAGCCCTGCATGTTTATGGGAAGTGTGCCCACACTGGATGAGCTGGAAAAAGCAAATATCATAGCCGGGAACTGCCCCTTGAAGAATGCAATGGGGCTCATGCCTCCCAGGGTCTTTACTGCAATGGAATATACGAGCACCATATGTACAAAGTAGCAGATATAAGCTGTCAGAAGCACCATTGCAAGAGATCCGAGGATCGCTGCTCCGTTTGTTGCCACCACGGGACATATCAGACAGAACACACCGATGGGTGACAGCCTCAGGATCATCTCCATACACTTCATGAAGATGGCATTTAATGAATTGATACCCTTCACAGCCGGAGCTGCCTCATCTCCCACGAGTATGACAGAAACCCCGATCAGTATAGCCATCACGATGACCTGCAGCATCGTAGCCTCCGAAAGAGGTGCGATGAAGTTGGAGGGGAAGATCCCCACTATGGTATCCATGAATGACGTAGTCTCTGAGGCTTCAAACACAAGATCGGATGTATCCAGTATAGGGAAGAAGCCCTTGAACAGATTGCCGCCTACAAGTCCGATCAATATTGCCACGGCAGTCGTGCACAAATAGTAGACGATCGTCTTGATGCCTATAGATCCGACTTTTCTTATATCACTCATTGTGATGATGCCTGCCATTATAGAGAACAGCACTATCGGGACCACGATGAACTTCAGCAGATTAAGGAATATCGTACCTATGGGTTTGATATAGCTGTCTGCGATATCCGCATGGCTTTGCAGGAGAAGACCTGCTATGATTCCCAGCACAAGCGCAATGAAGATCTGTGTAGCAAGTGGGAGCTTCTTTTTTTCTTCCATCAGTATAATTCTCCTTCCAGATTTATATTGGTATCATTGATCTCCGGTCGCGGTTCCCTCGTCCGTCTGACTCAGCACCTCTATCATCTCACGCACCATCTCCTCGTCCGAAAGCCGGAACAGGAACTCAACCCGGCGCGAGGCTGCCATATCTATCTCACCGTTATCATCATATATGGGATTGCTGTAGGACCGTCCCGTAGCCGAGATCAAAGAGCGCATCTCCTCCAGCTGACGCTCCGTGAGTATCTTGCTGTTGTCGCTGAGACAGTACTCTGCCACGGCAAGGGCTCTCCTCTGAGAAAGCTGCAGGTTGGAGATGTAGCTCCCCTCCGTGTCCGTATGACCCTCTATCAGTATCTCGGAGATATTGTCTCTGTATCTTGGGCTCAGGAGCACGTCAGCATACCTCGGCAGGAAATCTGCAAGAAACTCTTTACCCGAAGGCTTCAGCACCGATTTATTGTAATCAAAGAGTATGCTCGAATCGAAGGTGATGGCACCGGTAGTCTCATCTACGGAAACCTTGAGGTCGGAGTTGCTGAACTCCCTGCTCAGTGCTTCCACCAGCTCTGCCCTGACACCGATGATATCGTCAAGCTTCTGCTGCTGCTCACTCATCATAGACTCCAGCTTATTTAGGAGCTCATGCTGCTCTTTAAGAGTCTTCTCCTGTATTGCTATCTTCTCGCCCTGTTCGGCCAGAGCCTTCTCCTGGGCATTCAGCTGTTCGAACTGCTCATCGAGCTTCGTCTTCTGGCTGGCCACGATAGCTCTCTCCTCCTCCAGCTCCTCGGAGCGCACCGAGAGCTCCTGCTCCTTGCCGATAAGCTCCGTCTGCTTCTCATCGTACTGCATTTTGGCGTGCAGCATCGTGAAGGAAATGATTAGCACAAAGGTGAGCAGCAGGCCCGCCATCATATCCGAATAGGAAAGCCAGTATGTAGTTTCTTCGTCCGGGCGTCTCTTTCTCTTCTTCATCTCACATCAAAACAGACGGGTCACATCCTCCTGCTCCCGTACACGGCCTCGAGTCTTCCGAGGGCCGCATTGAGCTCTCCCACAGCCTTTATCAGTCTCTCATTGCTCTCCTCCATGCCCCGGGCCGAGTAGTCCACCACATCCGGAACATGAGCGAGAGTCTTGTTGATATGCTCTATCGTATCCTTGAAGTGATTCTCCACCACCTGCAGATTCTCGTTGATGATATTGAAAGTCTCGTTCACCTCCGACGGCATGATCTCTGCCAGTCTCTGAAGCTCCTTCAGCCTCTCCTCCTGGGCTCTCAGCCTGTCATCATATGAGGCCTGCGACAGGTCGAGAGACTGCCTGTATCTTTCCAGGTCGGACATATACTGTCCTGCACCCGTGAGCATCATCCGGTTGCTCTCATTCTGCTGACGCAAAAGCTCTATTGCCTCGCTCATATGCCTCTCCATGGACAGTACCTTGTCTGCATAGGTCTGGAGTGCACCCGCCACGGCAGAGGTCTGGGTAGCCACGACATTCATGTTCTCGGCTGTGCCCACGCTCTTCTCGAAGAGATCCTGCATCTGCTTCTCGTTGTTCTTCTGAAGCTCTATGGTGCCGCTTATGGTGGTGGACAGCTGGGTGAAGTAATCTCCGAGCGAACGGTTCATCTCCTGGATGAAGGCACTTACCACCCGCTTCAGCTGCTCTGTCTGATTCCTCGTGGCTACATTGGCGAAGTCCTCTATGATCTGTGAGAAGTGGTCGAACTGCGGCTCCAGCATGTCCCTTAAGGTCCTGCCCAGCTGGTTGGCCACTGTATCTGACAGGTTCACTATAGCCTCGGTCTGCTGCTGCTGCAGCTCCATCAGTCTGTTCACTCCGTCTGTTGCGGTATCGGGCATCACGTATTTCCTGTATGCTCCCAGAAAGCCTCTCACGGACCCCTCCGCATCGTCCAGCACCCTCTTGTACACATAGTTGAATACAAGCGAGAATATCAGACCGTATATGGAGGTGTGGAAAGCCACTTTGATACCGCCCATCAGCGGCTCTATGCTGTTGGTGATCTCAGCTGTGGTCCCGGCGTTGAAGTTCTGCAGTCCCAGTGAGAGACCTATGAAGGTCCCCAGTATGCCCAGCCCCGTCATGGCTCCGGCCACCTGGTTCATCCTGTCCCTGTGGATCACAGTATCTATGAGCTCATACCCTATATAGTCCTCTATGTCACATTTGTAGTAAGTCTTGTCGTCCAGTACGATGCGCTCCAGCTCGTACTGATAGTCCTGATACTGGCTTATCAGTGTCCGGTCCTGGAAGAGCTCCTCTTTTTCCTCTCTGTACTTCTCCCACAGGAAGCGATGTGAATGCTTCGCATCATCCTCTATCCTGTCAGTCACGAGTCTCAGATCCTTTGCGATACGTGATGCAGGTCTCAGGCTTCCTGCCACCGCCTTCAGCAGTATGAAGCCCACTATCACGAACATGACTGCACTTACTATCAGGTTAGTTATGCTTCCCGCCTGTCCGTGTGAAAAGAAGTTCAGATAGATACATACCGCCGCCAGAGCGATATATGTGAAAAAGATGATCGCCTCATATCCTTTTGTGTGTCGCATCCGTTACCCGCCTTTCAGTATCATCGCAACTGTCTGCCGTGCCGCCACTCTCTGCTTCTGTTACATTATATATCAATTTGCACGCTGAGATATAGTCCTCTGTGAGATTTCTGTAAGTCAGTGGGGACGGTTCTCGTTGACTTAAGTCAGTGGGGACGGTTCTCGTTGACTTATAACTGACATATAAGTCAGTGGGGACGGTTCCAATGGCGTTAAGTTAAGATTTTAACCTTGATATAATCGAACCGCTATGAGCTATACAGTATAACATTATAGTATTGTGAAATAGGTTTATGCCAAAGGCGCTCCTATACAGGCA
>Ga0256405_10004401_pt1 | contig 26404 bp, 9 predicted proteins | sample RumenRJG_02DNA_FD_189096 | JGI IMG/M metagenome (GOLD analysis project Ga0256405, IMG submission 189096) | Bovine rumen microbial communities from Lethbridge, Alberta, Canada - RJG_02 | ecosystem: Host-associated > Mammals > Digestive system > Stomach > Rumen | place: Canada: Alberta | collected... | reverse complement strand
AAAGCAGAACCTGGATTTGCAGGTATTTCAATTGGTATGACTGTTGCTACTGTCATCGTTGTTTTAGGCGCATTTACCGGTGCTTCAATCAACCCTGCACGTACATTCGGTCCTTACTTGATGGACATGATCTTAGGCGGTCAAAACCTCTGGGGATTATTCCCTATCTACTTAATCGGCCCTATAGTAGGTGCTATCCTTGCAGCATTTGTATATACTTACATTGCCAAGGACAACGATGTTTGTGAACTTCCACAACCATTTAACAATGACTAAACAGTTTTTAAACAATAGCTATTAATGATTGACTTTATTATTAGCTATTTTTACCCTTTTTTTATTTTTTAGAATTCTTCGCTTATGATTAAATTCATTTGCCTTTAGAAATGCCTTTGGATTTGGGATAATCATTTGCCTTTAGAAATGCCTTTGGATTTGGGATAATCATTTGCCTTTAGAAATGCCCTTGGATTGGGAATAAAATTATAAGAACTCTTTTTTTCAAATGGATTTATACCAAAGGTATATAAATAATAAAAATCATAATTAAATTATCGTTAGTTTATATGCTATTTGATACTATTTTTATTATCTAATCATTACATGCATTGGCGATTATTTAACTGATTTTATAATTCTTATAAAAATCAATAATCTGCTGTAAAATTAACGATAATTTTTAAAACACTCTTTATAGGACTATTGTCCTTGGATGTGGCGTAAAGCTGAACGAGAGGTTATTAAAATGATGTACAAATATATTAGAGACGCATGGAAAAATCCAGATGAATCTTACGTAAGAGAACTTATGTGGGAGAGAGCTCCTAAATGGAGAAGACAACCTGCAGTTGTAAGAATTGACAGGCCAACCAGACTTGACCGTGCTCGAGCATTAGGCTACAGAGCTAAGAAAGGTTTTGTTGTGGTTCGTGTTAAAGTCAGACGTGGTGGAAGAAGGAAAACTCGTTTCTTACACGGTCGTAGACCAAAGAGAATGGGTGTAAACAAGATCACAATGGCAAAATCCATCCAGAGAATTGGAGAAGAGAGAGTAGCTAAGAAATACCCTAACATGGAAGTATTAAACTCTTACTGGGTATGGTCTGATGGTAAATACAAATACTACGAAGTAATTTTAGTAGACCCACAAAGTCCTTCAATTATCAATGATAAGAAAATCAATTGGATTTGTGAAAAACAGCACACTAACAGAGCTCTCAGAGGCCTGACTAGTGCTGGTAAAAAAGGCCGTGGCCGCAGAAACAGAGGAAAAGGAAGCGAAAAAAGACTTAAAAAAGGCTTTTAAGTGAATTTCCTATTAGCTTCGGCAAATAAAAGAAAATAATTTTTAATTATTTTCTTATTTTTTATTTTTTACTTTTTTTAATTTTGATTATTAAATCCATTGTATCAATGCATTTAATAATTAAATGGCATTTCAAACATTTTACTGATTTTATTATTTTTTCATATTTATTAATGCTTTTAGAAAAATATATTTTTATATTTGAATTGGCAATAATTATTTATAAGCAATTATAGGTTAAATCATGATTCACAATATTAGATACAGGGTTTTCATATATGATAATGAAGACAGAGATGATGTTTTGCAGGCTCTTTTGAATATCCTGCCGGAAGCAGATCCTGAAGTTGAAGAGGCAGAAGGACTGCTCGGTGAAAACATGCTTATATTATCAGGCTCAATTTCCAAAAAGCGCCATACCAAGGAGTTTTTAAATAATCTTCTCTCTATTGACAGAAATCAATTGAAAAAGCTTTACAATGATCTAGAGAGAAAGATGGATGAAAAAGGAAATCTTTTTTTAAGATTTTCAAAGGAAAAGGCTTTGGATGAGCAATGGGAGATTTTAGACGGTGGAGACAGCATACATCTCAAGGTAAAAATAGCAGCATATCCTGCTAAAAAGGAAGTGGCTTTAAAATTGCTTGAAGGACAGTTCCCTGATGATATTAAGAATAATGATTAAATATGGAATAGTTTCATTTTGACTTGTTATTATAATTTTTTTAAGGAAATTTGATTTTTTGACTTGTGATTATTGATTTTTTAAGGAAATTTGATTTTTTGACTTGTGATTATTGATTTTTTAAGGAAATTTGATTTAAATGAAGTTTTATGACATGAATATGCGTGGAGCGAATTACAATCATGATTTGTCCATGATTAAGGAGGCCAGTCGCTTCGGATGGGATTATATTAATCTGAATTATTCCATTGACGGTTTCAAGGAATCCTTAAAATACAAGGAGGAATTGATTGAAGAGGCATCCCGTTTGGAGAGGCCTGTTGAAATCGATATGGGAATAAATTTAAGAAATTCCAATTCAGGAGAAATGCAGAAGGCAGCGAAGAAATACAGAAATAAGACCAGCATGATTTCATGCCTTGGTGGGGATTTGAAACTCAACCGAAGCTGTCTGGAGTCATACAAGCTGGATGTATTGTCAAGACCTTATTTCAAGCGAAGGGACAGTGGAATGAATCATGTCCTGGCCAAAGAGGCTGTTAAGCATAATGTTGCAGTGGAACTCTGCTTCAGGGATATTCTACACAATCATTTGAAATACCGCGCCAATGTCATTGCAAGCTTTAAGGAAATTTTAATGTTTCATCGCAAGTTCAATTTCCCCCTTATCCTTACAACCGATTCAAAATCCCTTTATGATATTAGATCAACCCGCGACATGGTTGCATTCTTCAAATCCATAGGATTCACCAATCAGGAGATAATCAATGGATTTTATCATTATCCAAAACAGATTATTGATTTCAACAGGGAAAGGGAGAACATGGTCGTCCAGGGAGTCAAAGTCATAAAAGGAGCTACAGACTTCAGCGATGTTAGGAGGGGTGCTGATGAAAACATTGATGAGAGTCTTTTCGAAGATGAGGAAATATTCATTGAAGATGATGATGAATTCCTTCAAGATGATGTCTCCTTTGGGGATGATGGGTCTTTTGAAAATGATTTAAATGGAGATGATGAATTATGAAACTCAAGGTTCTGCCTCCGACTCTTAGAAAAAACAATCATTATCTTATTCTTGATGTGAAATCAGAAGTTGAATTATCTAAAGACGATATGGTTGCACCTATATGGGACGCTTGTATTCGCTTCTGGGGAGAGAATGCTTCAAGCAACTTCAATCTCTGGGTGATGAGACACTATTTCCTTGGAAAAAAGGGTGAAAAGAATGAAGCTTTCTTTAATTATAAAACCATTGTAAGATGTGGCCGTGGATATGAAGAGGATGTTCGCGCTGCATTTTCAACAGTAACCAGATATAACAGGAAAAGAATAGCTATTAACACGATTGGAATATCAGGCACTGTAAAATCTGGAATAAAAAAGTTTGTTGAAACAGATGGCTTTACTGTTGATAAATATTGATTTTTTTCATGCCTTTTTTTTAATTTTCCTTTTTCTCTTTATTTTATTAAACTTTCAAAAAGTTACTAAAATGTGGAAAATTTAGCTGATTTTTGCTAAAATTTTGTTTTTATTTAGATTAACTATTAGTTTTTTGTTTATTTTTTTGTTCTTTTTTTCTATAATTTTAATAATTTGTTTATAATTTTTATATTGTCTTAGTTGTTTTTTCAATTCTAAATAAAAAAGATTAACTTTATAAATGACTTCTATAATATATAAATATGAACAGGAATATCAAAAAAAAACAATGTGCCAAATAACAGAATGTTTGGTTTTATTTTTAAATTAATTCAAAAATTTATATGGATTTATAATGCATTTTTTATTTTTTTAAATTATAAATTTCAAAGGCCTGATAAAAATTAGAAGGTAAATTAAATGATTGAAATTAATTTATTTGTTTGAAGTTGGTTTTTGTATGTGGACCAATATTTTGTAAGGTTTAATTTTCTTGTTTTTTAAAGGATATTCCCTGTAGAACTTTAGACTTATGAATTAGATAAAATTAAAATTATAAAATTATGAGGTATATATAATGCAACCTTTACAACAAAATGCTGGATACGATAGAGGTATCACTATATTTAGTCCGGATGGAAGACTTTTCCAGGTAGAATACGCTAGAGAAGCTGTAAAAAGAGGAACCACCTCTTTAGGTATAGTTTCAAAAGATGGTGTAGTTCTTATTGTAGACAAGAGAACTGTAAGCAGATTGGTAGTTGCAAAATCCATTGAAAAAATATTCCAAATCGATGATCATATAGGAGCAGCTACTTCCGGTCTTGTAACTGATGCTAGAGTTTTAGTTGAAAGAGCTCGTGTCGATTCTCAAATTAACAAGATAACATACAACGAACCTATTACCGTAGAAGCACTTGCAAAAGGAATTAGTGACTTGAAACGTGCCTACACTCAAAACGGTGGAGTAAGGCCTTTCGGTACCGCTCTTATTATAGGTGGAGTTAACGGTGACGAAGCTAGACTGTTCGAAACAGATCCTAGTGGAGCTTTAATTGAATACAAGGCAACTGCTATAGGTTCAGGTGTTCAAGCGGCTATGGATGTATTTGAAGAAAGGTATGAAGAGGATTTAAGCCTGTCTGAAGCCATTGACTTAGGTCTTGATGCCCTTTACGAAGCTACCGACGGCAAAACCAATAATACCAATGTTGAAATAGCTGTAATTGAAATTGCTACCCAGCAATACAGAAAGCTTGAAGATGAAGAAGTGGAAAAATATGTTGAAGCGCTTCTTGAGAGAAATGTTGAAGAGGAAGAGGAAGTTGAAGAAGAGACTGAATCCGAGGAAGAAGCTGATTCTGAAGAAGAAGCTGATTCTGAAGATGTAGTTGAAGAAGAGGCTGACTCTGAAGAAGATGAAGCAGTCTCTGAAGAAGAAGCTGCAGATGATAAAGATGAAAATGAAGAAGACTCTAGTTAAACTGATCAAGAAGGGCAGTCTTAAGAGAAAAGTTATTTTAGTAGCTGCTGATGTTATAGTTTCTGAAAGAGTTCTCAATCACTTTTTAAGTGAGAAGAACACCAAGAGAGTCATGAAAGCTAAAAACATCTATGATGTTCACAAGGTTTTCAGATAATTGCTTGGTTTAAGACTGCATTGGAAATTTATACATTGATTATTTTAATGTTTTTAAATTTTTATTTAATTAAAGAGATTATTTAAATCTTTTATTTATTCAAAGGATTGTCTTTATTTGATTAAGATTTATTTGCAAGATTTTGATTAATTTTAAAAGATTGATAAATTAAAGATTTCCTAATTTAAAAGATTTATAATCCTTTTTATTTTATCAAATTTGTTTTGAAGGCGTAAGCATGGTTAATATAGATGAAACTATTATTGCAAGATTGGAATCTTACGGAGAAAAATTTGAAATTTTAGTTGATCCTGATTTAGCTGCCGACTTTAGAAATCCTGATAATGAAAAAGAAATCAATATTGAAGATATTTTAGCTGTTGAAGAGATTTTCAAGGATTCCAAAAAGGGAGACAAGGCTTCTGATGAATCCATGAAAAAGGTATTCGACACCACAGATGTACTGGAAGTTGCAGAGCAGATTCTTAAAAAGGGAAATATTCAAATAACTGCCGAGCAAAGAAGAAAGATGCAGGAAGATAAGAGAAAACAGGTCATAAGCACCATAGCTCGCGAGGGAATCAATCCTCAAAACGGTCTTCCACATCCTGCAACAAGAATCGAAAATGCTATGAATGAAGCTAAAGTAAAAATTGATCCTTTTAAATCCGTTGACGAACAGGTTCAAATAGCTTTAAAAGCGATCAAGGTATTGATTCCTATTAAATTTGAAAAAGTCAGAGTCGCAGTTAGATTACCAAATACCGCAACAGGCCAAGCATACTCAGCAATTCGTCCATTTGGAAAGATAATTACCGAAGAATGGCAGGATGATGGCTCCTGGATTGCTATAGTGGAAATGTCTGGCGGTCTTCAAGATGATTTTAATCATAAAATGGCTTCCATCTCCGGAGGAGAAGCTGAAACTAAAGTAATTAAATAAATTGGTATTTGCATGAATTAAAGTTGGTTTTTGTAGTATGTTTAACTTTAAATTATGCTGATTTTTACATTAAAGCATTAGGTGTGTTTATTTAAACTTTGCTTTAATGTTTTTGATTATTTTAGAGTGGTAGAATTTTATATACTCGTATGGGAAGTATATGTATGATATATGTAAAAGAAAAAGATTTAGTTGTTCCTGGTGAAATCTTAGCTGAGGATGACTACTATGCTGGAAGAGGAACATTCCAGGAAAATGGAAAGGTTTGTTCCAATCTTTTAGGACTTGTTTCATTAAGAAACAAGAAGATAAGTGTCATTCCTCTTAAAAGCAAGTATCTTCCTAAAAAAGGAGATGTCGTTATAGGTAAAATCGATGATGTCAGATTCTCCATGTGGGGCGTAGACATCAACTCACCATATCCTGGTATTTTACCTGCATCTGAAGTTTTTGGAAGAGATAAAAAAGATTTAAGCAGGGTTTTTGATATTGGTGACGTCCTTTTCTTGAGAATCGTGGACGTTGATGAAGTTAAAAAAGTTAAATTAGGACTTAAAGGTCGTGGAATGGGCAAATTCAAAGGAGGAATCATTGTAGATATTGCTCCTACCAAAGTGCCTAGACTTATCGGAAAGAAAGGCTCCATGATAAACATGATCAAGGACAAGACAGGTTGTAAGATTGTTGTCGGTCAAAACGGTCTTGTTTGGGTTAAAGGAAAACAGGACATGGAACAAATTGTCAAGGACACCATTAAATTGATTGAAAAAGAAGCTCACACTTCCGGCCTAACTGACAGAATCAAAAACAGGCTTTGCCTGTTGATTGATGGAGAACTTCCTGAAGAAGAAAATGAAGAGATGGAAGAAAACTTCGACGATGCTTTTAAGAAACCTGAACTTCAAGACTTTAGAGAAGAAGCTGAAAGAGAACTGGCTGATGAGAAAGCTCAAAATGAAGAAGACTTTGATGATTTAGATGAAGATATCGACGAGTCTGAAGATGATTTTGATGAAGACATCGATGAGTCTGAAGATGATTTTGATGAAGACATCGATGAGTCTGAAGATGATTTCGAAGATGTTGATGAGTCTGAAGATGATTTTGATGAAGACATCGATGAATCAGAAGATGATTTCGAGGATGAGTCTGAAGAAGATGATGAAGAAGACATAGATGAGTCTGAAGAGGAAATCGTTGAAGATGAAGATGAATCTGATGAGGAGATCATTGAGGAAGATGAGGCTGAGTCTGAAGAGGAAATCGTTGAAGATGAAGATGAATCTGATGAGGAGATCATTGAAGAAGATGAAGCTGAATCTGAAGAAGAGATTGTTGAAGAGGATGAGGCTGAGTCTGAAGATGAAGCTGTTGATGATGAATCAGAAGAAACTGTTGATGAAGAGTCAGAAGAATCCGAGTCTGCCGATTTGGAAGAAGAGGAGGAAAAACCTAAGGAATCTAAATTTCTAGATACCTTCAAACATATCAAAGAACAGGAAAAGAAAAATAAATCCTCATTTGACTTAAGTCGAAGAAATAGAAAGTCTCCGACATTGAATATTTCTTCCAACAAATAGTCTTCTTGGAAAAATTAATTAGAATTTATGATTATGTTAATATAATATGTGATTGAAGAGGTGTTTTTTATTAGCTCAGAAAACAAACAATTAAGAGCAGATGGAAGAGCATACGATGAGCTCCGTCCAATTAAGATTAAAGCTGGAGTCTTGAAGAGAGCAGATGGTTCCGCTTATGTGGAAGTTGGAGGAAACAAGATCCTTGCATCTGTTTACGGTCCTAGAGAAACCTATATCAGACGTTTATTAAAACCTAATACTGGTGTAATCAAAGTAAGATACAATATGGCTCCATTTTCAGTAGATGACCGCAAAAGGCCTGGTCCTGACAGAAGATCCAATGAAATTTCCAAAATCGCAGCAGATGCTCTCAGACCTGCTTTGATGCTGGAATCCTTCCCAAGGTCAATGGTTGATATTTCAATTGAAATCATTGAAGCTGAAGGAGGTACTAGATGTGCTGGAATTACAGCAGCTGCTGTTGCACTGGCTGATGCAGGAATCCCAATGAGAGACATTCCTGTAGGATGCGCTGCTGGTAAGATGAACGGAGACATCGTACTGGACTTGTCTGAAAAAGAAGACAAGGAAGGACAGGCTGATGTTCCTATTGTAATATTGCCAAGAACAGGTGAAATCACCTTGCTTCAGGCAGATGGTAAATTGACAGAAGATGAATTTGAAGAAGCTTTGGATTTAGCTATGGAAGGCTGTATGAGAATCAGTAAAATCCAGGAAGAAGCTCTCAAAGAAAGATACAATGTAAATGGATAGGTCGTGTGAAAATGAATGTCGTTCCTGAAATTTCAAAAAGAAGTATTGTAAAACTTATCAATAATGGTAAAAGGGCTGATGGCAGAGATTTTGACCAAAGAAGGGAAATAGTCGTCGAGCCAGGCATCATCTCCAAGGCTGAAGGTTCTGCAAAAGTCACCTTGGGAGATACCCAGGTAATTGTAGGTGTAAAACCATCCATTGGAGAGCCATTTGCAGACACTCCTGATGTTGGAGTTTTAATGACCAACTGTGAAATGCTTCCTATGGCAGCTCCTGAATTCGAGCCGGGCCCACCTTCTCCTGAATCCATTGAACTTGCCCGTGTGGTAGACCGTGGAATAAGGGAAAGCGAACTGGTTGATTTGGAAAAGCTCTGTATTGAAGAAGGCAAGAAGGTATGGATGCTCTTTATCGACCTTCATGTAATCGATTATGATGGAAATCTCTTTGATTGTGCAAATATTGCTGTAATGGCTGCATTGTTAAACACCAAACTGCCAACTGCATCAATTGTCGATGATGAACTCGTACTGGATGAAGAGAACCTCATGGACCTGCCTGTAAGGGACAAAGTCGCTTTATCCACTTTTGTGAAAATAGGCAATGGAATGGTTCTTGATCCTAGCCTTGAGGAAGAAGAGGTTCTGGACGCACGCTTAAGCATTGGAGTCACCCAAAACAATAGTTATATCTCTTCCATGCAGAAAGGTGGGGAAGTTCCTTTAACCAGGGATGAAATCCTTGATGCGGTTCACACAGCTATAGCTACCAAAGATGAGGTCTTTGAATATTTAGAATAGATAAAAATTATTCCAGAAGCAATATATGGGTTTGCTTCAAATATTTAAATTTATAATTGGTTTGGAAAATTATGTTTTTAATTGAAATTGGATGATGAATTTTGAGTTATCTATAGGTTGATTAAATTCAAAAATAATATGTTAGAGTTAAATGAAATACTAAAGAATCTGGAGATGTAAAATTTATTGTGAAAAGAGATATTGTTCTCATCTGAATTTGTTCAAAATTAATTGATTTTTTCATTAAAAAAAATCTGTTCAAGTTGAAATTGAGTGAATGATTTTTGCTTTGAAAGTGAATTTAATAGAAAAGAAATATGATTTTTTCGGAGTTTAAGTATTTGAAATTTATGCTAAAATAATGTTTTTAACTATTCTGGCTAGTATTTGATGATGCTTAAACTAAATTCACAAAACTGCAAGGCATTTAATCTAAACTTCAAGTCGGTTGAAATTGGTGATTTTTTAAAGAATTGATTGATTATAATTTTTATTCAAATAATTTATTTAATTGATGAATGGATTACGATGGGGAAAATATTAAGATCAATGAATTTGAGAATCAGATTCTGATTCTAATAAATGTTCAAAACAGGCAATTTCGAAAAAACTTTATATTTTCAAAAAAACCAAGTTTTTTCATAAAATTAAAAAACTATAATAAAATTAATATCTGGAGATAAAAACTTTAGAGAAAATTGTAAAAAATCATAAAAATGAATGTGTTTGGTCTATATCACTTCAATGAAATTTGATAAAAAAGTGGTATTTTTCAACAAAGTAAAAAATTAATTAAATGCATACGGAGAGAAGAAAATGAATAAAAAGACATTTATTATTATTGGGGTTTTCATATGTCTTTTATTTGCTATCCCTATGGCATCAGCAACTGATGTTGATGTCCATAACGGGCTGGCAATAGAATCAGCAGCTGCTGATTTTTCCATGGATGCAGTAAACAATGCATCTGTGGAAGATTCCAACAGCATTGTTTCAAATGTGGCTGATTCTTCAGATTCTAATATAATCCCTGATAATAATAATTTATCCGGCATTCAATATGATAGTGCTGATGTCAAAAATTCCAAAACCCTCGCTGCATCTAACGATAATGTTCTTGGTGCGGATGGTACTGGAAATACATTTGCTGACTTGCAATATCTTATTGATCATGCTTCAGGAACTTTAACTTTAGACAGGGATTTTAATTTTGTCTCTGGAAGCGATGTTGACCATGCAAATGGAATCATCATTAATAATACACTGACTATTAATGGCGGAGGCCATACAATAGATGCAAAGAATCTTGCAAGAATATTTAATATTTCTGCAAGCAATGTTCAACTTAATAATTTAATTCTTATAAATGGTAAATCCGCAGAAAACGGTGGTGCGATTTATATTCAAACTCAAGGCGGCGAAACCAACCTTGAAAACATCACACTGAAATTCTGTGAAGCTAAAAATGGTGGTGGTATCTATACTGTAACCCCAACTGTAATGAAAAATATTACTGCAATCAATTGTACTGCAACTGGAAATGGTGGTGCAATATTTGCAGCTGCAGACGGTACTGATGTCGCTCTTGATATTTTCAACCTTTATAATAACACTGCACTTAACGGTGGTGCATTCTACACTCATGGAGACAATATCAAAATTACAAATGTGGATGCGCAAAACAATACAGCTTCAGGCCAAGGTGGTGCAGTATATGCATATGGTCATCACTTGACCCTCGATGGCATCAAGTTCATCAAAAATCATGCAGGTATTAATCCTACTGATAATTCCAGTGGTGGAGCAATATACATTGAAGGTAATATGACAAAGGTCAATGATTGTAATTTCACCAATAACTCTGCTGTTAAGGGAGGAGCTATTCTTGTTCAAGGTAATAATGCCACTATTAACTTATCCAACTTTGTTGGTCATAACGCTGATGAGGAAGGTGGAGCAGTATACGTCAATGGTACCGGTACCAGCATAGACAATTCAACTTTTACCAATAACACTTCCCATGACGATGGTGGTGCCATCGCATGGTGGGGTAATGATGGTAAGGTTTACAATGTCACTTGTTTCAACAACTCTGGAATAGGTCATAATCATAAGTCCTCAGGAGGTACCATGAGTATTTATGGTTCAAACATCAGCATGGACAAGCTTAATATTACTTTAGGTTATGTAACTTCTGATCAAGGCCAGGTATCTAAAGGTGGTGGAATGTTTATAACAGGTAACAATGTGAACATTACCAATTCCTCATTTACAAACTGTTCTGCTCAGACTCAGGTTGATGATTCCTCTGCAGGTGCGTTATATATTATAGGTAACAATACAAATGTAATCAACTGTAATTTTACTAACAACACGGCCTGGGAAGATGGTGGTGCTGTATTCGTTGAAGGTCAAAACTGTACATTCAACAACACTGTTTTCATTAACAATACCGCTCACAATGATGGAGGTGCTATTGAATGGAGAGGAAACAATGGTACAATATATAATCTGACTGCGGACAACTGTATTGCAGATAGTGTTAGCGGAAGTTCCAAAGGTGGTGCTCTCTTAATTACTGGTGACAGTATGAGTCTGGATGTTATAAACATTACCAACTGTCATGTCAGCGGTGAGCATTACACCGGTGATAAGACCATTCAAGGAGGAGCCATATTCTTAACTGGTAATGACTGCAACATTACCAATGCTTCATTTGATCACTGTTATGCCGATTTTGATGGAGATGATACTTCAGGTGGAGCAATGTATGTTTTAGGTAACAATACAATTATAGTGAATGCTAACTTCACAAACAACTATGCTACTGAAGACGGAGGTTCATTATTCATCGAGGGTCAAAACTGTATATTGAATAATACTGTTTTCATTAACAGCACTGCACACAATGACGGAGGAGCTATAGAATGGCAGGGAAGCAATGGTAAAATCTATAACCTGACTGCTGACAATTGTTATGCAGACAGTGCTCATGGTAGTTCCAAAGGAGGTGCTCTCATAATCACTGGTGATAACATATCCATTGATTGCGCAAACATCTCCAACAGCTATGTTGACGGCCTATCTTCTTCAAGAGCAGTTCAAGGTGGAGCGATATTCCTGACTGGTAACGGATGTAATGTAACAAACTCCTCATTTACTAATTGTTCAGTCAAATGGACTGGTACCAATGCATCTGGTGGAGCAATGTACATCATAGGTAATAATACTAATGTAATTGATTCTAATTTCACTAACAACTCTGCTCCTTCAGATGGTGGTGCTATTTATTTAAGCGGTACCAATGCTACATTGGACAATGTCAATTGTACTAATAATACTGCCAAATTACGCGGTGGAGCAATATTCATCATTGACAACGATAAAAGCGATATCAAGGATTCCTACTTCGAAAACAACCATGCAGGTGCTAACGGTGGAGCAATTGACTACTATGTAGGCGCTAAAAACGGTCATGTAACCGATTCTGTATTCATTAACAATACTGCTGACGGTTCAGGAGGTTCCATCTACTGGAACGGTACCGATGGTATTGTTGAATACTGTAACTTCACAGGCAGCAGAGCTTATGGAAATGCTACAAACAGTGCTCTTTCACCTAACAGCGGAAGAGGAGGAACTATCATATGGCTCGGTAGCCACGGTATCATCCGTCACTGTAATGTTGATGATTCAAAAGCTCCTAACGAAGGATCTGCTATGTATATTATAGGCAGTGACTTAAGCACATATTACTCAAACTTCACCAACTGTCAATCTAATTCCAGCGGTACAATATATATTGAAGGTGAATATGCATTTATAGCCAGCTGTTATATGAATAATAACACAGTTAAAACTAGTGGTGGTGGAATATATGTTAAAGGTAACTCTGTAACAGTTTCCAATACATTAATAAATAATACCACTGCAGGTTCCAATGGTGCTGGAATTTATGTTGCAGGTGATGCAACTACAATATCAGGATCTAATTTAACAAATTCCAAGACTACTGCAGAATCTGGAGGAATATATGTTGAGGGTGACAGAACCACAATCTCAGATTGTAATTTAGAAAACAACACCGCTAAAAAAGATGGTGCAGGTATTTATGTTACTGGTCAGAGAACTACAATTACAACCTCCAATTTCACTAACAACTCTGCAAGTGCAGGAGGAGCAATCTATTATACAGGAAGACAAATTACTTTAAGCGACTCCAATTTTGATAAAAACAAAGCAAGCGGTATTGGAGGTAGTGTATTCTTTATTGGCCGTGAAGGAGACAGCATCTTAAGATGCAATTTCACTAATGATTATTCCGGCGGCTTCGGAGGGGCTGTCCACTGGGAAGGCAGTGGTGTAGGAGGATTAATACAAGGCTGTTACTTTGAAAACTCTTCATCTGGAGGACACGGTGGAGGCGTTCACTGGGATTATAACAAGAACGGTACTGTAGATGACTGTACCTTTGTTAATTGTATTGCAAGAGGTACCAAGAATGCAGGTGCTATTTACATGGGAGATTCAAGAAACAAGGCTTTAAATCCTGTAATCAGCAATTGTTTGATTATCAATTGTACTCAAGGAAATAGGGGTACTGTTAATTTGAATTCCATTAACCCTCATGTCATTAACACTACTTTTGTTAATATTAGCAAAATTGGTGGTAATGATGGATTCCGTGCATTAGAGATTCAACAGGGTGACAATTCAGAGATTATTAATTGTACTTTTGAAAATTGTTATGGTAATGGAGAAGGTGCAGGTGCTTTAATCAGAGCAGGTTCCAATGCAACTATTGCAGGCAACACATTTATCAATTGTACTTCTACTAATAATAATGGTGGTGGATTGACCTCTTATGCAAAGGGTGTTCAAATATTTGAAAATAACACTTTCATAAATAATACAGCAGCTAGCGGTGCAGGTGCAGCTTACTTGTCAAATGCAATTACTTCCTTTAAAAACAACACATTTATAAACAACACTCTTTCAAACAATGGTAATAACGGAGGAGCTATTCAGGTTGTTGGAGGAACTTTAATCGACAATTCAACATTTATTCATAATGGTAACGCTAATGCAGGAGGTGCCGTATACTCAGGAGGAGCTATTTCAGTAAACAACTCCAATTTCTATGACAATTATGCTGTAAACGGCGGAGCGATATATTCAAAAGGCATTACAGTTAACTCATCTGTATTTGTAAACAACACAGCTTCAAATAATGGTGGAGCAATTAAATCCGACGGCGTCGTTTATATCAGCAATTCCACATTAATGAACAACACAGCTAAAGAAGGAGGAGCTGTGCATTATAATGGATGGGTGTATGTAAATGAATCATCCACATTCAAATACAACAAGGCAAACACTGGTTCAGCCATCAGAGCAGGCAATGTAAACATCAATGACAGCGCACTGCTTGAAAACCAGGCATTGTTTAATAAATGGAATTCATTGCAGAATTCAACTACTGCAAACGGCATTCTCATAAGCGGTATTTTCGTAGGCAATGACAATATATTAAATGCTATTTGCGCCAATGGAGGATCTTATAATAATGTAAATTACTGTGGTGTAAATGGCGGCGGATTATATGAGGAAAGCGTCACTAACACTAATGATGTAACATCTGCTACTTCATATAATGAGGTTCACCAGATAATTATTTTGGAAATCTATGATTCAGATAACAATTTAGTGGATACCATTGTCACATTCACTGATGCGAACGGTAAGTTTGTATTTGATGTGGAATTAGCGGATGCCCGTGATTATTCATTCAAGGTATACCATCCGGAAGACAATTACTACACAGGTGCTGAATATACTATTGGAAGAGACTTGTCAAATCTCATAATCACTCCTCAAAACATTACACATCCTGAAGATGAGAACATCACATTCGAGGTTACTGGTATTATAGGCCAGACACCTACTGGAAACATTACAGTATTTATTAATGACACTAACGGCACAGTAATCTATAATAATACAATCTTCTTAAATGATACTGCTCAGGCAGTATTGAACCTGCCAAGATTGAATGCTACAGAATATTACATTTATGCAAAATATAATGGTGATGAGAACTACCTGCCTGATAATGAAACTTCCATATTCCATGTGGATATGGCGGAATCATACATAAATATCGGAATTGAAAATTACACTTACAATGAAACTAGAAATATCACAATTACTATTCCTTATATCGAAGATGGTAAGGTATCTGTCATTGTAAGCAATGAAAACTACACTCAGTTATACACAATATATGTAACAGAAGGAACTGAAGAGATTAAAATCGAGCTTCCTATATTGGATGCTGGTGAATATGAAATTGAGGCAATATTCCATGGAAACAATAATTATTTCCCAAGCCAGAATACTGCCAATTTCACTGTTTATAAAGCAGCATCAATTATTAATGTAAGTGCAGAAAATGTAAGTGGAGGAGTAAATCCTGTTGTGGATATCCATGTAGAACCTGAAGTTGCAACCCAGAACATCAATGTGACTGTCTATGACGAGGCAGGAAACATAGTTGCTCAATATGAGGATTTAGGACTGCATGATTCATCCTATTCAATCACACTTCCAGCTCTTCCTAAAGGAAAATATAATGTGACTGTTCATTACAGCGGAGACAGGAATCATAATGAATCAGACAATGATACAATATTCTATGTAACCAACAACCTGTTCCCAATTGAAATCAATGCGACAAACATGACTTATGGCGAAGATCAGATTATTAACATAACTGTTCCTGCCAATACCGATCCTGATAAGTTATGGATTAAATTGAACTGGACTGATAATGATACTGCAACAAACTTAGGTTACACTATAGATGAAAATGGAGTAATCAGAATAGATACAAGTTCACTTCCTGAACGTCTGGTTGTAGGCAACTACACTATAGATGTATACTACGAAGGCGATGACGACTACTTGTCCAACAGCAGCAGCTTCACATTTGAAGTTGTAAAAGCCGAGGCTGAAATTGCAATTACTCCAGAAAATATTCCATACAAGGATATTGAAGATATTGTTATTGAAATTTCACCTGAAAAAGCTCAATCTGGAACAGTGGATGTATATGTCACTAGTGATTTAGACCCAAGTTTAAACATTACAATCAAGGATCTTCCAATTGATGAAGATGGAAAAGCTTACTGGAATGTAAATGAAACCATACTTCCTGTAGGAACATACTATATTGAAGTAGTCTACAGTGGTAATGAAAACTATAACGGCAAATCCGAACATTCCTCATTTGAAGTCTACAAGGCTGCTCCTACTATTGTGATTGATGTAAACAATATCTATGTTGGAGAAGACGAGGTAATCAACATTACTGTAAATCCAAATGGAAACTATGGAGTGACTGGCAATGTGACCATACTGGTTAGAACTTTAAATGAAACCAAAGTCTTGAATGCATCTGGCCAGACCACTCTGACTCTTGAAAACGAGGTTGAAGGATATGGTGTAACAGTAATGGTAATTTATAATGGTGACAGCAACTACAACAGCACAACCGCTTCCACACATTACAATGTAACCAAGAGAAGCACTGAAACCAATATAACAGGCGAGAGCCCTATCTCATATGGCAGCATTGAAAACCTGACCATAAAGGTCAATGAAACTGGTGTAACAGGTTCCATAACAGTATATGTAAACAGCACTGTTGAAGGATTTGAAAACATTACTCAGGTCTTCACAATTACAGAGGATGATCTGGGAGAAATCAAATGGAATATCAGTGGAAAAGTTCTCCCTGTAGGACAGTATAACGTTACTGCAGTCTATTCCGGTGATGAAAAATACAACGGAAGTGAAAACAGCTACATATTTATTGTTGAGCAGAATGACAGCTATGAAATTACTGTAGAAGCTAACAACACCAACTATAGAGATGAGCAGGTGATTATTGTAACCGTTCCTGATAATGCAAACGGCACTGTGACTATTGTAATAGAAGGAACTCCAATAAGCATTACAAAGCAGGCTGAAAATGGAAAAGCAGTATTCACTATTCCAAATGATGATTATGACTATCTGGAAGTGTATGATGATTATAAGGTTATTGCAACTTACAATGGTGATTCCAACTATGCAGGAGGAAGAACTGCTGAAGACTTGTTCAATGTTACCAAGATAGACTCACACATCAAAGTTGCTGCTGAAAACATTAGCTTCGGCCAAATCGAAAACATTACTGTAAGCCTTACTGATGTGAATGCCAGCGGTCAACTGGTAATTACAATAACTAATAAATCCAATAACAGCCAAGTAATCAGAACTCAAACAGTTGATTCATTTGGAACTACAGATGGCATCATCTATCCATTTGAAGGATTACTGGCAGGCAATTACACTGTCAAAGTGGAATACAGCGGAGACCACAACTATCTGGACAGCGAAGATTCAATGGACTTTGAAGTGGCTAAAGCAGATCCTGCTTTAAGCGAAAACAGTCCGGACATCACATATGGATTGGATGAAAACATCACAGTGACAATCACTGGCGTTGATGGAGGATTAACTCCTACTGGCATTATCGAGGTTATTGTTGATGGAGTATCCATTGAAAACATCACTATAGGAGATAATGACCTTGAATACATAGTATCTAAGCCTGCTGTGGATCCTAAACATAATATTACCGTGATTTACAAAGGCGACAGCAACTACAACCCAGTTACAATAACCGGTGAGTTCGCTGTTAGCCAGAACACTACAATAGAAATGGAAGAGGACAGTCCAAACATTGTTTATGGCAATAATGAGACCATTACAATAACTCTTCCAAATGATGCAACAGGCAGAGTATACCTTGTTGTAAATGGAAGCTACTACAGCCCTATAAGCATAGATGAAAGCACTCATAATGCAGTATTCAATATTACAGCTCCACAAGTGGGAGAATATTCATTTACTGCCCACTACATGGGAGACAGCAATTATGCTCCTGGGGAAATCAGCGGAGCGTTCAATGTAACCAAGGCAAATGTCACTTTGGCTGAAACCCATGCTGCTTCCATAACTTATGGTGCGAATAACACAATAACTGTTACTATCACAGGCGTTGAAGGTCCTGAAGGCGTTTTAGCTCCTACAGGAACCATCAAGGTTTTAGTTGACGGCGTTGAAATCGGCAATCAGACAATTGGAACTGACAGCCTCATATTCACTTCCATCAAACCGATTGTTGATTCTCAGCACAACATTACCGTAATCTACAGCGGCGACAGGAACTATAATGAAAACACTACAACTAGTGAATTTGCTGTTATTCAGAACGCTACTGTCGATATTAGCGAAGTCAGTCCTGATATAAGTTACGGTGATAATGAGACAATCACTGTAACCATTGCAGGTGATGCAACAGGCACTATAACTGTTACTGTTGGAGAAGAACAAGTTGGTGAAATAGTTACTATCACTGAAATAACAGAAGAAGATAAAGTATTCACATTTAACATTACCAAACCTGATGGTGGAGTATATGATGATTTAACTGTTGTTTATGGTGGAGATTCCAATTATGATACCGTAACTATCCATGGTGAATTCACAGTAAGTCCTATTGATCCAAACATTGCAGAAGACTCACCAGACATTACTTATGGTGAGAATGAAACCATTGCAATCACTATCCCTTCAGAGGGTATGAGCGGCAGAATCACTGTAACTGTCAAAGACAGCGAAGGCAATATCATAGGAGAAGTTCATGAGTTAACCATCGGCGAAGATGATCTTGAAGTCAATATCACAAAGCCTGATGTTGGAACCTACAATATTACAGTCTATTATGAAGGCAATGAAAACTACACTGAGAAAACTGTAAACGGCAGCTTCACAGTATCAAAAGCAAGCATTGGCGACAATATCACAGTAGTTCCAACAAACATCACATACGGCAGCGATGAGACTATCACCGTCTATCTGCCTTCTGATGCAGTTGGAAACATCACAATCAGAGTAAATGAATATACAGAAACTCTGGAAGTAGGCGCAAACGGTATAAGAGGAGAAAACAATGTATCAACAGTTTTCACCATAACCGACAAGCTGCTAGTAGGCAACTACACAGCATATGCAAACTACTCAGGCTCCAATTACAATGATTCAAACGCATTTGCTCCGTTCCATGTTGACAAAGCGGCTACAACCACCTCAATTGCTATGGTGAATATTACCTACAATGCAGATGAGACAATAACAGTCACTGTCACAGGTGTGGATGGAGGAGTAATTCCTACCGGATATGTAAGCATAAAAGTTAATGAAACTGTCTACACTTCAACTGACAGTTTGAATGGCAGCGGACAAGTCACATTTACTGTTCCTGGCCTTTTAGCAGGTAATTACACTGTAAATGCAACTTACAACGGAGACACTAATTATAATGAAAGCTCTGCTAAAAGAGACTTCAGTGTAAACAAGACAATTATTCCTGAAACCACTTCAGACTGGGATGGAATAAAGGTTGTGCCTTCAAACATTACATATCCTGCAAATGAAACAATTATTGTTACCGTAAACGGAGTGCCTGGCGGCGCAACCCCTACAGGTAATGTAACCATTACAATTACTAAAGATGGTGTTGTCATAAACACCACAACAGCTGATTTAGATAGCGGCGTTGCAAGCTTTATCATTCCAGGTCTTGTAGTTGGAGAATACAATGTCACTGCAATCTACAATGGAGACAGCAATTACGAGGCAACCAACTCAACAAGATCTGATGCCATGGCTCCATTCCATGTAAGTCCTGCAGAATCTGACATCAAAGTAGTTCCAACCAATATCACTTACGGCCAGAACGAGCCAATGACTTTAAGTCTTACTGTCTTCAATGCAAGCGGAAAGGTAAATATTACAATATTCGACAATGAATCCAGGGAAATCTTCTCATGGATTGAGGATATGGAAACTGGTGAAAAGCAGGTTATTTACACCAATACCATATTGGCTGTTGGCAATTACACTGTAAATGCAACCTACTATGATGATGAGAACTATAACAACAGCAGCGACAGCAGAACATTTGAAGTAACCAAGGCGTCTAATGAAATAACTGTGGTTCCAACCAACATAACATATGGACAAACAGAGACTATCACAGTAACTGTTCCAGAAGGTGCAACAGGCAATGTGACTATTACCATTGGCACATACACTGACACATTGAATATTACCAGCGGTTCTACTGAAGTGGTATTTACAATACCTAAGACAGCTGCTGATGAATTGCTTAAAGTCAATGAGAACTATGTCGTATTTGCAAACTATTCCGGAGATTCAAACTTTGAATCCGCTGTAGCAAACGCTCCATTCCATGTGGATCCTGCAAATACTACAGTAACCATAGAAGTGGCCAACATAACCTATGGAGAAGATGAAATAATCAATGTTACTGTAACAGGAGTGACTGGCGGAGATGTCCCTGCTGGATTTGTGACAATCAGAATCAATGGAACTGAGATTGAATTAACCAAGCGCGTAAGCAGTGAAGGAAAAGCACAATTCAATGTTACAGGATTGGTTGTTGGCGAATACACTGTAAACGCAACATTTGAATCAAGTTCAATCAATTATAATGATGGCAATAATACTGCCAAGTTTAATGTAACTAAAGCAGATATTAAAGAAGCCAATATGAATATTACAGCGGTAAACATCACTTATGGTGATGATGAAACCATTACTGTAATCTTTAATGAAAATAATGTAACCGGAAATGTAACTATTACAATCAATGGCACTCCAATTGAAACTAAAGAACTGGAAGATGGCAGAGTAGTATTCACAGTTCCTGATTTGGAAGCAAACGGATACAATGTAATAGCAAACTACTCCGGTGATGATAATTACAACCCAATATCTATTGAAGACAACTTCAACACAGACTTTAAGGTTGATAAGGCTAATGTGACTGTTGTTGTTGCTCCAACAGATATAATTTACAAAGATACTGAAGAAATTAACGTTACTGTTACTGGTGTTTTCATTAACGACAATGTCAAAGACAATCTAACTGGTAAAGTAACAATATACATAGATGGTGTTGAAAATCAAACCAAAGAAATTAGTGAAGCAGATAAAAACGGCATATTGCACTTCAATGTAGAAGGATTAGCTGTAGGCACCCATAATGTGACTGCTGTTTATCATGATGACATAAACTACAACGATAGGAATGCAACTGAAGATTTCGAAGTATTGAATGCGCTTCCAGAAAACATGCAGGTAATACCTCAAAACATTACCTATCATATCCAGAATGAAACAATCACTGTTGATCTTGGAGAAGTCTTGAATGGAACCATTGAATTATACATTAATAATACTTTGGTTGCAACTTTCGATGCAGTCGATGTAAGCAGCGTATCCTACAATAACACTAGTCTTGCTGTTGGAAACTACACTGCCAGGGCAGTATTCACTGCAAACGGCGACAGCGTGGAGGCAAGTGCAAACTTCACAGTATCCAAAGCCCCTGTCACAGTTGATGTTGTGGCTGAAGACAGCACTTATGGAGGAACACAGACAATTACTGTAACAGTTGACAATACAGTTCCTGACAAATTCAACTTGACAGGAAATGTGAGCATCACAATCAACGGTGTTGACTATGGCAATAAGACAGTTGACTCCAACGGCCAGGCAGTATTCACAATCGACACCTTGGAGGCAAATGAGAATTATGTGGTCATTGCAACCTACTATGGTGATGTGAATTACGAAAACAATAATGGCCAGGACACCTTTAAGGTAAGCAAGGCTGATGTCAAGGATGCAAATAAAAACATCACAGCTGTCAACATCACTTATGGCGATGATGAGACAATTACCGTTACATTGAATGAAAACAACATTACAGGTAAAATTACAATTACAATCAATGGTACCGAAATCGAAACCAAGGAATTAGAAGATGGAAAAGTCATATTCACTGTAAAAGATCTGGAAGTAAACGAATACAATGTTGTGGCCAACTACTCTGGTGATACCAACTATAATCCGTTCACTATTGAAGATAATCTGAATGCAGATTTCACAGTAGGAAAAGCAAATTCAACTGTTGAAGTGGAAGCCATTCCATCCATTGTCTACGGCAATAATGAAACAATCACTGTAACTGTTCCAATCAGAAACCACACAGGTACAGTCACATTGACTATCAATGGAACCGATTATGAGTTCATTAAGCATCTTACTGCCGAAGACGGCGACACTATCGTATTGACCAATGTCAGCGGATTGGCTGTAGGATTGTACAATGTAACTGTGAAATATGAGGGAGACAGAAACTATAATGACAGCGAAAACAGCACTCTCTTTGAAGTCACTCTAGCAGATCCTGCATCCATTGTTGTTGAGCCTCAAAACATTACTTACGGTCAGATTGAAAACATCACTGTAACTGTAAACCCTATTGAGGGTTATGCAACTCCAACAGGAAATGTCACAATCAGAATTGTCGGCACTGACATAGAGATGGCTCTTAATTTAACTGACGGCAGCGTGACATTCAACATTCCTGACTTGGAGGTTGAGACTTATGTGGTCGAAGCTGTATATTCAGGCGATGCAAATTACACAGGAATAAATGGAATGAATGTGTTCAAGGTCACTCCTGCAGCTTCAAATGTGACAATAGAAGTGGCTAACATCACTTACGGCGATACTGAATATGCGAATATTACAATTCCAAACAGCAATGCTTCAGGAAGAGTAATCATTACCGTGGACGGTCAGACATATCAATCCGGAGTCCTGACCAATGATACTCCAATCAATCTCGCATTAGACAATCTGGCTGTTGGAGAACATACAATTGATGTGGAATACTTTAATGATCATAATTATAATGACAGTTCCGCCCATGCTGTGTTCACTGTCCGCCCTGCAAACTCATCAGTAATTATAGTCACTCAAAACATTACTTATCAGGATATCGAGAATATCACTGTCACAGTTCCTGTAAATAATGCCACAGGAACTCTTGTTGTCAGAATCAACGGCAGCGAAGTGAACAGAACCAAGTTCAACGGCGAAAACAGTCCTGAAATTGTAATTAATGTTCCGGGACTTGCAGTCGGCGAATATAATGTGACTGCTGAATACATCGATGATGTCAACTACAACAACAGCGACAACAGTTCAATATTCCATGTTGACAAGGCGAATATAACTGATATTCCAGGATATGATGGAATGACTGTTGTTCCAACTAATATCACTTACCTGGATAATGAGACTGTTGTTGTGACTGTTGATGTTCCTAATGCTACCGGTCTGCTTACTATTACTATTAATGGTACTGCTGTTGTTATGACTAAGAACATTACTGAAGATGGTTCTCAGTCTGTGACTTTCATTGTTCCTGGTCTTGCTGTTGGTGAGTATAATGTGACTGCTTCATATCATGATGATGCGAATTACAATGATGCAAATGCAAGTGCATTGTTCCATGTAAGTCCATTAAACAGTACTGTTACAGTGGTTCCAACTAATATAACATATCTTGACAATGAGACTATTGCTGTCTCTGTTCCTATCGCTAATGCTAGTGGTAAGGTAGTTGTCAAGGTTGACGGCAATGTTGTTGATGAGAGAACTGTGACTGGAGACAATCCTTCATATGAGGTCATCGTTCCTGGTCTTGCAGCTGGCGAGCATAATGTTACTGTTGAGTATTCTGATGATGTGAATTATAATGACAGCTCAGCAAATGCTACTTTCACTGTTTCCAAGCGCAATATTACTGATGTGACAGGCAAGGAAGGCATGACAGTTGTTCCAACAAATATCACTTACCTCGACAATGAGACTGTTGTTGTGACTGTTGATGTTCCTAATGCTACCGGATTAGTTATTATTACTATTAATGGTACTGATGTTGTTATGACTAAGAACATTACTGATGATGGTTCTCAGTCTGTGACTTTCACTGTTCCGGGTCTTGCTGTTGGCGAATATAATGTGACTGCTTCATATCATGATGATGTAAATTACAATGATGCTGAAACAAGTGCTCTCTTCCATGTAAGCCCTGCAAACAGCACTATAACTGTAAGCGCAGTCAATATCACTTATGGTGATGATGAGACCATTACTGTGACTGTTCCTATCACTAATGCTAGTGGTAAGGTTGTTGTCAAGGTTGACGGCAATGTTGTTGATGAGAGAACTGTGACTGGAGACAATCCTTCATATGAGGTCATCGTTTCCGATCTTGCAGCCGGCGAACATAATGTCACTGTCGAATATTCCGGAGATGTGAATTATAATGACAGTTCAAACAGCACTAAATTCAATGTATCCAAAGCGAATATCACTGATATTAATCTGACAGCATTGAACATTACCTATGGTGAAAATGGAACTGTAACAATTACTATAACTGATAAGAATGCAAGTGGAAACATAACAATTAAAGTAAATGGAACTGAATATGGTCCTGAAGAACTTGTCGACGGCACAATCAGCTTTAATGTTCCTGACCTTGTTGCAGGCGATTATGATGTGACTGCATACTACAGCGGCGATGACAACTACAATGCCACAGAGGCTCACACCACTTTCAATGTGGACAAGGCCACTCCGACAGTTTATGCAGTTGGAACAAACATCACATACGGTTCTTCTGATCAAATAACCGTGATTGTGGATGGCAAGAACATCACAGGCAATGTGACAATCTTCATAGATGGAGATGAGATTGATACTAAGGATCTCACTCAGATAAGCACTGGAGGACGCGCTGTCTTCAACGTGCCTGGATTAACAGGAGGCAACCATACTGTTGTAGCTGTCTACAATGGCGATGACAACCATTACTCCAACAGTGGAGAGGACAACTTTACAGTTTCAAAAATCAAGCCTTCAATTGATGTTAACACAACTAATATCGACTACGGAGAAGTTGAAAACATTACAATCACAGTCAATCCTGTTGAAGGAGGAGAAACTCCTACCGGAAATGTGACTGTAACTGTAACATATCCAGACGGCAGCACTCAGACAATCCCTGAAGTCCCTATAGTCGATGGAAATGTCACTATTCCTGTAGATAACCTGCCAGCAGGCGATTACAAAGTAAATGTGACTTATAATGGCGATGGCAATTATAATGAATCTTCCGCTTCTGGAAGCTTCAGTGTGGGCAGGATTGCTCCTGCTGTTGATGTTTCATGTGTGAATATCACTTATGGTGAGAATGAGACTATTACTGTTACTGTTACTGGTGCTGATGGCAAGGCTGTTCCAACAGGAACTGTCAATATTACTGTCAACGGTCAGACTTATACCAATAAGGAATTAACTAATGGAAAGGTCACTATCTCTGTTCCTGGATTGACTCCTGATACTTATCCTGTTGATGTTTCATACAGTGGGGATGAGAATTACACTGCTCAAACAGGAACTGGCGAGTTTGTTGTGTCCAAGGCTAATGCGACTATGAAGGTCAATACTACTAATATTGATTATGGCGAGACTGAGACTATCACTGTCAATATTACAGGTTCTGGTGATGGCGTGCTTCCTACTGGTAAGGTCAATATTACTGTAACTGACAAGGATGGCAATAACAGGACTTTCGAGGATGTTGAGATTGTGGATGGTGTTGCCAAGGTCAATGTTACCGACTTGCATGCTGGAGATTATGATGTTACTGTCACATACCCTGGCGATGACAACTATAATGCAACTTCCGCAACAGGTAGTTTCAGTGTTGATAGAATTGCTCCTGCTGTTGATGTTTCATGTGTGAACATTACCTACGGCGAGAACGAGACTATTACTGTTACTGTTACTGGTGCTGATGGCAAGGCTGTTCCAACTGGAAAGGTCAATATTACTGTGAATGGTGAGACTTATAATGATCAGGAATTAACTAATGGAAAGGTCACTATCTCTGTTCCTGGATTGACTCCTGATACTTATCCTGTTGATGTTTCATACAGTGGGGATGAGAATTACACTGCTCAAACAGGAACTGGCGAGTTTGTTGTGTCCAAGGCTAATGCGACTATGAAGGTCAATACTACTAATATTGATTATGGCGAGACTGAGACTATCACTGTTAACATTACAGGTTCTGGTGATGGCGTGCTTCCTACTGGTAAGGTCAATATTACTGTAACTGACAAGGACGGCAATAACAGGACTTTCGAGGATGTTGAGATTGTGGATGGTGTTGCCAAGGTCAATGCTA
>Ga0256405_10004399_pt1 | contig 26435 bp, 26 predicted proteins | sample RumenRJG_02DNA_FD_189096 | JGI IMG/M metagenome (GOLD analysis project Ga0256405, IMG submission 189096) | Bovine rumen microbial communities from Lethbridge, Alberta, Canada - RJG_02 | ecosystem: Host-associated > Mammals > Digestive system > Stomach > Rumen | place: Canada: Alberta... | reverse complement strand
ACTTGCTACCGGACACAATGTCCGGTAGTTTTTTTTAATGCTTACTTTTACAGACGGGTGATTATTTTGCGCTTACGTTTTTTTTAATGCTTACTTTTACAGACGGGTGATTATTTTGCGCTTACTGATAATATTTTCAATTTGTATACAGTGACAAAATGTTTCGGCATTTGTGACATTTAAGGAAAAAATAACAAGACCCCCTTGCATTGGAAGCACTTTGCTATGCTCCCTTTGCAGGGGGTCGCCTTTTTTATTTCATTACTTTTCCCTGGCCTCGCCGATTAGGGATGCGATGTTGCAGCTCAGCTCCCCAATAACCTCCGTCAGGCCTGCCAGTTTGTTTTCCATGCGGATCAGCAGGAACCAGCTTAAGACCACGGGGAAACCGAAGTCTTTGATGAAGCCGAATACTTCTGAAATATCCATGATGCGGACTCCTTTTCCCATACAGGCGCCGCTTATTCCACTACCGGGTCCACGGTAATGGTGCGCAGGCGGCCTTCCACGGTTTCCACGATGTCGCCGCCGGAGGTAGAAAAGATATTGTTGTTCACCACTACGGCCATGGCGTTGTCGATTTCCGCTTTGGTGATGCCGGACTTGGGTTCCTCGATGTTGAGAATCACTTTTTGCCGGCGGCGTTGCGAAATACTAAATCCAGATCGGTATCAGAGCTCATGGTTGTTTCCTCCCTTGTTTCAATTATTCATTCATCAAGTCAGCCCGCTCTACGATAGTGAGGCCGGTGATTTCGTTGTCGAAGAGGCCGCCCAAGGCGGTGCCTACTGCGGCTAATTTGTCCGGCTCGGCGTCGGGTTTTACGTTGTTGTAGATGTAGCTTTTGGATACTTGGTACTGTGTTGGCGCACGATACCATAAAAGGGAATGCTTTTTTTATTTTCTTTCATAAGATATCATGGTCAATTATACCCGGTAATGACAGAACATGCAACGTCGGTAGCAATCGGGCAAAAATTGGGAGCTGTAACATCATGCCTTTCTTGCAGAATTTGCATCAAACACTTCGTTTTATAATTCTATAGCCTTGATTTAAATAATACAACATCGCATAGATAAATAAATTACAAAACCTTGCCATGAAAATGGTGAACCGTAAATGTAAAGGCCATTCTTTAAATCCAAAATACGGAAAAGTTCTGACTGTAAAATTTCGTATTTCTTCTAAAGATGAAGAATACGCTTCCCTATCCTGCTGCGTGTTAAAATAACACCACCGCCAGGTTCTGGCAATGGCAACTGCACAATTGTAAAGCAGTTTATCAATTAACTTTTGGTCCATGTTAAAATGACTATCAGATAAAAAATAGACGTACCTGGATTTATGGGCACGCCAATAATCTATCAGATTATCCATTGTTTTAGCTTGAACAATGGAATCCTCTCTTTTTTTCCTATAATGATAAAAGCATTTAGAAATACATACAACTGTTGTTGCTCTTAAAAAAATATAGTGCATTGTTACGGTATCTTCATAAACATGCCCTTTAGGAAAAGTTATATCTGTAAAAAGTGTTTTCCGATAAAGTTTATTCCAAACACCTACATTGATGTCATTATTTATCAACGCTTTCATCAAATCAGTTGTGTCAGAAAACTTTTTGTTAATGTATGAACCAACTACTGTACACGAAGGATATTCATAAAAAACACCACTAGAAACTATATCTGCTTTATTATCAACAGCTAACTTGACTAATACTTCAAACATATCAGATTCAATCCAATCATCGCTATCGACAAAGCCCAAATAATCACCAGTTGCCAGCATAATCCCATAATTTCTGGCATCAGATAAGCCTCCATTGTTTTTATGAATAACTATAATTCTTTTGTCCTTTTGGGCATATTTATCACAGATTATTCCACAAGCATCGGGAGACCCATCGTCAATAAGAATAATTTCCAAATCCTGATATGTTTGGTTAATAATACTTTCAATACATTGAGGCAGATATTGTTCAACTTTATATATTGGCACAATAACACTAACCAATATTCGCATCTTTACCCCACTTAATATTTCAAAAAAAATTACACATAGACCTTAATAAAAAAGTGCATATTTTTCGCAATCATTTTTTCACAAAATCATACTCACGCACTATATAACGCTTTTCGCAAGTTATCCCAAAAAGGACCATACCCTTCAGTTGCCGGTGTAACAGGTTTGGGAAGCGTATTTCTCTCGTCCACCAAAACCTTTCCCTCCTGTCCAAACATAAGGATACGGCTTCCTAACATAATAGATTCCTGAATATTATGCGTTACAAATAAAAAAGTGCTGTTCTCATTTTCGCTTATGGACAATAGTTCGTTCTGTAGTTTGGTTCGCGTCATTGCGTCTAAAGCAGCAAAAGGCTCATCCATCAATATGATTTCAGGCTTCAATGCCAGCGCTTTAGCAATGGCAACCCTTTGCTTCATCCCGCCCGACAATTCGTGAGGATAATATTTACCATATCCATTCAGGCGAACTTTCTCAAGCGCTTCATCAGATGCCTTTTGTAACACATTTTTATCCTTAATTCCCTTTAGCTTCAAAGGATATTGTATATTCATTTCTACAGTCTTCCAGGGAAAAAGCTGATTAAAGTCTTGAAAGACCATAATCCGATCAATGCCCGGTTGTTTTCGGAGTTTTTCGTTAACAAAAATCTCACCTGTATACTCTTCAAACCCTGCTATACAGCGAAGCAATGTTGTTTTTCCACAGCCTGACGGTCCGAGAATACAAAGGAACTCTCTTCTTGCTACTTCTAAATTGACGTCTTTCAGTATAATTTTCTGCCCGTTCTGTCCACCATAACGTTTATTTAGGTTTTTGATTTTTAAGATAGTTTCTGTCATTGCTTTGTCATTCCCCATTTAACTGTCGTATTCTTCTCTATGGGCGCCAAAATTCCGTACTGAACAATAAGACCTATAATGATAATTACTAAGAGTGTAGCATACACCTCTGCATTATCCAGATTAGTACGCATCTGATTGATAAATAAACCTATACCCGGACTGGATGCCAGGCCAAAAATCATTTCAGCACTGAGTAAGCCGCGCCAGGCTCTAGCCCAACCTACTTTTATACCAGAAACAATATAGGACGTTGCCGCCGGAATATATACGCCAAACAAAAGTCCCATGCCTTTAAGTCCAATATTTCTTCCTGCCTCCAGGTAAATTGGATTAACTGACATAAAACCATCCAAAATATTTCGGGACATTGGCCATAAAACCGCATGTACTACCAAGAAAACAATGACGCCAGGGGTAATACCTACAATAATTATAACAACAGGAAGCACAGCAATACCAGGCAACAGGTCACAAATGGATACGACCAAATTGTAAATGCTATAAAAAGTATTACTGATCATGGACAAACCGGAAAAGAGAAAGGCCAAACCTATGCCTAATACAAGTCCTATTACCAACAATTCCATCGAATTGGCAATATATGTCCAAAGCGAAGTATTGGCATATCCTTCGGTAAAGTTTTTAATAAATGCCTGCCCAATCGCCTCTATGGACGGGAAAATAACCTCCGAATTGTCACCAAACAACCGGGCTTTTGCTACCATTTCCCAAGTACACAAGGATAGAACTATAAAAACAATATCTACAATAATGCTTTTACTTTTTTTCACAAGACCAAGTTTAATATTAATCACCTTCTACATTATCATAAGTCAGGGTACGGAAATCTTTAGGCGCAGCCTTAATAAATTTATTCGCAGCCATAAATTTTGCCATGTCTAATAATTTGCTTGTTTTAACACTGTAATAACCGTTCTTAATATATTGTAATTCCACATCAACCGAATTCTTATCATACTTTGCCATTAACTCTGCACATTTTTCGTTGTTGTTATTGATATAATTTACCCCCTCTGCAAGTGCTTTACATACAGCAGTGTACAATTTAGTGTCGTCATGCAAACGTTTAGACGCAATACCAACAATAAACGAATCTTTTGAAGTCCAAGAGTTCTTAACTTCAGAAATTTCATGCAGTTTACTGTTTTTCTGCTCCATAAAAATATACGGACTAGAAGTTAGGTGACAGGGAAGACTTCCGCTTTCCAGAGAAGCCATCCCGTCAGGGTGCTTCATTGCAACTATATTAGAATCAAGGGCATGCGCATCTATACCATTATCCGCCAGGGCCTTTGCTAAAATCAGATGTTGGAATGACCCAATATTGACCAGTGCAATCTGCTTTTTTGTACCAACCAAATCTTTTAATGTATGAATACTTGGATCATTACTCATCATGCCATGCACCTGACCGGACAGATTTGTAAAGATTTTATAATTAAGACCTTTGGAAATGCCTGTAATAGCCGGTGCAAGGCCCATAAAACCCACATCAAGGTCACCCGAAGTCATACCAGTATTGATATTAGCACCAGAGGCCATCTGAACCCACTCTACTTTAACGTTTTCGCCAGTTAATTCTTTATAGTTCTTTTCTATCAGCCCCTGCTCTTTAGCAATGACTGCAGGTGCATATGCAAGCCCGTACTGATAGGCAATAGAAATCTTTTTCTCCGCCTTCGGAGCTGCCTGCTGCTTCTCCGGCTTTTTGTCTCCCCCTCCGCAACCGACAAGCATTAATAGCATAGCCAATCCTGCCAATATCATTAATATTTTTTTCATTTGCTAACCCCTCCTGCTTTTGTTAATAGCTTTATTAGTTCCTGTGTAGCTTTCGACACAAACAATTCTTTATCGTAAGCTACATATATTAAGCGATCGGACACATCGTCCGGCAACTTGTACAGGCAAAACCCATCCACATTACCAATGCACGCCAAGGCAATTTCAGAAGCAATGCACAGATTGCCGTTAGCAGCAGCAATATTCAGCAACGTTGAAACCTGATTAACAACAATTCTGTTGACTGGTTCAACTGCATATTGCTTGAAAAACGATACCAATCTTTTTTGCAGCGGTTGCCAGTCTTCCAGATATACAAATTCTGCACCATTCAGACAAGTAAAATCCATTAACTTATTATTACTATTACCATTGCTGGCTTCATACCGCCTTAAACGCTCGTTCAGCAGATTTCTTTTTGGTATACAAAGATATATTGTTTCTTTCTTGATCGGTATCTTAACCAAATTAGCAGGAAGTTTATCAGTCGTGCTTACAAAGCAATCTATCTCTCTATTGGATGTCATTTCAATCAGTTGGCTGATTGACGCCGTTTTCATACCAACAGAGTATTGGGGATGTAACGCTAACAGTTTATTCACTACTGACGCCATAAGACCGCCCATATACACTTCCGGCCCGCCAATCACGACCTTGTTATTGTAAGCTTCCCTCACTGAAGAAATTCGCAAGAGAAAGTCTTGCTGCAGAACTCTTGATCGTTGAATATACTCGTAATAAATCTGCCCTTCTTCAGTAAAACGTAGAGGTATTGTTTGTCGATTAAAAATCTTAAATCCAAGCTCTCTTTCTAATTTGTTAAGCCCCAGACTCAGGGCTGGCTGGGAAATTCCCAAACTCTCAGCAGCTTTTGTTAAACTTCCTGTAGCGACAATTTGAAAGATATAGTGGTTGTACCTGTTATCATTCAATTTTTATACCCCATAAACGATTGATTATGGTTATTATAGCATAATTTTTTTCTAAGTCAAGCACAGCAAATTAATTTCCAATCAAACCTTCTGAATTAATTCTAATGCTTTTTCTGATTTCATTATTTCCCCATGGCCTGGGAAAACCAAACTTACCTTCGGCAACTTTTTTTTTAATAACGGAATGGTAAAATTCTGATATATTTTTTTACTGCTCCCTGGAAATTTCACCATTAAATCGCTTTCTAATATTGAGTCCCCAACAAAAAGCACATCATCTATGTTAATGCTGGAACTGCCAACTGAATGGCCAGGAGTAGAAAAGCATTCCACTGAATGTCCCATCCAACGAAATGTACAACCATTAATAAATTCTATATCTACTCTTTGACAGGAAAATGGAAGCCAATGTTCCGGAACTAATCTGCCTGATATTTCTGCCATTACAACTGCATACATAGACATATTCGCTTTGTTATCCTGAATCCGTTCTGAACACGCTTTGCTTGCAATTACAAGACAAGTTGAGTTACCTTTCCCGTTGTCTGTATAACAGTTTTTTCTCCCATCAACAATCATTTCAGAAATTCCATAATCTTTTATGGACAAAGGCCAATATTCCCATTTGTTAGGCTCCTCATTCGTTTCCTTCTTTTGCAAGCACAGTTCACGCAAACGATTCAAACCACAAATATGATCATAATGTTCATGTGTTAAAAGGACAGTAATGGAACTTGCTTCTTTACAACGTTGCAGTGCTTCATCACACTCAACCGGATCAATAACCAGAATATTGTTCCCACATGTAACCAAATACATATTTGAATCAAGATACTTCCATACAAACCGTTCTACCCTTAAAGTAGTCATACAAGCGCCCCTGCATTCTTTCATAATAAAGAAGATACAGTTGCAGAGATCACAACTGTATCTTCTAATTCATTTTAAATAATATCTTTAGTACTATCCCATAAAATCCAAAATATCTTTTACGGTTTTAAAAGCATTAATCGTTTCTCCGGGAAGCTTTTTCCCAAACTCATCATCGCAAAGAACAATTAACGAGAGCTTGCCCATAGAATCAAATTCATCCAAATCTTCCAAAACTGTTTCTTCCTTTAAAGTTCCTTCATCTAGTTCCCAAGCTTCCTCCAGTAAAGCAATTTTTTCATTTTTTGTCATTTGTAACTAATTCCCCTTTCAAAAAATATTCAATAATTACTATATTGCTTCCGGAAAATCCGTTAAGCAGTTCTACCACTGATACCTTGCAGTAACATATGTATTATAGCTTAATAATACAATGAGAGCAAGAGCTAAATTCTAACTAATATAGTCATCCTTATATCCATCGTTATATGTGTCATTGCTAATCAACAGAGGCAGAATGTCAGTATCTTTTATAGCAAAAGACAAAACGCCCCAAGATAACCCCACCCCGTAACCGCTGGTCAACAATTTAAGTATTTTTCCACTTTTGTCATTTCCATACCTGTCAACGATTGTCAGCGGAACTGATGCCCCACTTGTATTGCCAAATTTGTCTAAGGAGATCGGAACCTTCTCCATAGGCATTTTTACTTTCTTAGCAATTTGTTTTATAATCATTTTATTAGCCTGATGAAGCACCAAAGAATCAAAATCTTCAATTTTGGTCTGAGTTTTTTCCATAAACTCTTTTAATAGCGCAGGAACTTCACTGATAGTAAAATTAAATACAGCTATATCATCACCCGGGTAACTTTCAGGTCCTACAGGATGTTTCCAGGCGCCATAAGGTCTGGCAAGTGCTTTGTATCCAGTACCATCGGTCATCAGAGCAGAACAAATCGTCTTTTCTTTCTGTTTTTCAATAATAATAGCAGTACTGGCGTCACCGAACAGTAAAGATGTGTTGGAAGTCCTTTCAAACTCTTTGATTCGCTGGCGAGCAAGGCTGTCTCCCACAAGCACCAGTGCTTTTTCTGCGTTACTTGATTTCAATAGACTGGCTGCAACAGATACACCATATACAAAACCCGAACAACCCAAATTTATATCAAAAGCCAGACACGACTTGTCCAGACCCAGCCGTTGATGTAACGCGCAAGCTGTAGATGGAGTACGATAATCAGGATTCTGTGTAATAAAGAGCAACACACCAATATCTGACGGAACAAATTTACCCGCATCCCGCAATGCGATGGCCGCCGTATAAGCATAATCGGCTGCTGTCTGAGTAAAGCCTCCCTTGTGGATTTTGGAAATCCCTGTCTTTTTAATAAAATTATCAATCATCTGGGGATTTTCTGTTTCTTTCAGTGATTCTATTTCAACAACACCCTCCGGTACGGCTGCCGCAATCCCGGTTATGCCAATCCCGTTAAATTCGCTGTAAATCATATTATACATACACTCCTTTATTCCAAATAACCTCCGTCAACAGGAATTTCCGCTCCTGTAATCCACTTCGAATCGTCCGATAGTAAAAAAGCAATGGCAGAGGCTACATATTCTGGCTGACACATTCCCAGATACTGCCGATCCTGTGGCTTGCCTTCGCCTCCATGCAGCATCTCCTTCAAATCATAATACTTATCCAACATTGTAGTATTTACTGCGGCCGGCAAGACTGCGTTTACACGGATCTTCTTAGGCGCCAGTTCCTTAGCCATGGAATGCACCGCACCAATTATGGCCGCTTTTGATGAACCGTAAGCAGTTTGAGACTCTCTTCCGGTTTTTGCAACTACAGAAGAGATTACGACGATATTCATCCCTTCGCTACTGTATATGCCTTTTTTTGTCACGATGCGTGCCAATTCAAAGAACGAATAAAAATTTGTAAGCATCACTTTATGCAGGTTTTCAAATTTACACATTGCTAGCGGTCTGTGTTCTAACATACCCGCGCAATGAACAAAACCCGAAAGTGCGCCGAAGTCTTTAACCACTGGTTTAATCTTAGATTCAATACTCTCAACATCTGATAAATCCATTGTGCACAGAACCGATTCATTTTTGAGGGAAGACTGCGTAATTCTTAGCTGTTCTTCACTGCGACCTATAAGAATATGCCTTGCTCCCAGCGAATCTAGATAAACAGCCGTTGCCCTGCCAATTCCGGAAGAAGCTCCTGTAATCAGTATCGTTTTACCAATAAAATTACTCATATATGCCGCTCCTTATCCCTGTAAAACACCGCCGTCCATCAGAATTGAAGTTCCTGTTATTGTTTTGGTTGCGTCACTTAACAGGAATGCAATAACGTTTGCCACCTCATTTGCCCCTGTAACACCAAGATACTGTTTTTTTTCTATTTCCTGAATTTCAGCCGAATCTGGGAATTTTCCTTTAAACGAAGAAAACATCCTTGTATTTACCCAAGAGGGCATCACTGAATTAATCCTGACCCTTCTATCCTTCAATTCAACCGTCATACATCGTAAGGAAGCATCAATAGCAGCTTTTGCTGCACTGTATGAAACTTTTGCCGGCTTTCCATGAATACTGGCAACAGATGACATCACTACAATGCTTCCGCCTAGAGTAAACCGTTTTTTGCCTTTTGTCAACAGCCTTACGATTTCCACGAAAGAATAAAAATTGACATTCATCACCTGTTCAATATTCTCTTTTTTCGTCATGGCAAGGGGCCGCATCGGTGCAATTCCGGCACAGTGCACAAATCCGTCAAAAGGCCGTTCCGCAGTAAGTATTTTGATTACCGGTTCAATGTGATCATTTTCGGCCAAATCCAAAATTACAGACTGATGCAACTCCGGGTTCTCTACTAAAGACATGGTCTCTTTCAATGCTGCTTCATCCCGGCCCAATAACGCCAGCTCCGCACCAAGTCTGCTTAAAACTATAGCGGTTTCACGTCCTATTCCGGAACTAGCGCCGGTAATTAGGATTCTTTTTCCTGTTAAATCCATCGGATTGATCATAGCAATTTCCTCGCTGTTGCATCACCAAAAAATTCCAATATTATTCCAATTCTCTCATTCTTTTTGCAGGGTTTCCCAAAACCAGAGACCCTTCACGCACATTTGTAAAAACGATACTGCCGGCTGCAACGGTTGCCTGGTTACCAATTTTTTTCCCAGGTACGATAAACGCATGTCCGCCTATACTGACTTCTTCGCCGATTATACAGGCGCCGCTGATTCCTGTGTTAGGCATAACAGTCGTATAGTTTCCAATAACAGCATCATGCCCTATGTTACAACCATGATTAAGTAAAACTCCATCACCAATTTTACAGTTAACAGAAATGGATACCTCACCGTAAAATACACAGCCTTGGCCAATTTCAGTATACTTTCCAACACGGCTGCTTTCTGCCATAATAGTTTCAAACTTCACATTTCGTTTTGACAGTTCCCGTTGGATTGTTGCTTTAATTTTTGCATTACCTATGGTGCAGGTACAATAGACCTCATCCTTATGTTCCAATATCCATTTTTTCCTGCCAAGCAAAGGATACCCGTTAATTATGTCACCGATTTCAAAACATTCACCGTCATCTATAAAGCCCAACAATTCGTACGTTGGCTTATGATCATTAATGGTTTCTATTATTGCAGCAACCTCTTTGCCAAATCCACCTGCTCCATACAGAACTAACTTTTTCAAAACATTTTCCTTTCTCATAAAAAAAGTGTATATATTAACTGATTACCCCGTCTTTATAATAATCATCAGTCTCAACAATTGGCAAAATCACATCGGAATTAATTTCAAAACTGGTGACACCCCAAGCCAAGCCAATACCAAAACCACTTGCAAGTACTTTTTGTGTTATTCCAGTTTTCCCACCATATTTATCGCACAAGAGCAACGGTATGGACACACTGCTTGTATTACCGTAACGATCCAGACAGATCGGTACTTTTTCATTAGGAAATTCTAACTTTTTTGCCAAACGTTTAATAATGTAATTATTTGCCTGATGACAGGCAAATATATCAAAATCGCTCGCCGTTTTTCCAATATTTGTCAAGTATTCCTTTATAGAATTTAACACTTCAGTTGTAGCAAAGTTAAAAACATCCATGCCATCCATATACAAATTATATTTGGAATGTTTCACCCCATCGCTCGTAGAAAAAAACGGTTCTTCCGGGTGAAGATCACGGAACCCCCCTGACGGGACAATTAAGCTTCTGTATCGGCTCCCTTCCGTTCTCAATAACGTAAGATTTTCTACACCCACTTTACGTTCATACAAAACTGCGGCACCGGCATCCCCAAACATCATTGCGTTGCCTTCGCGTTTATCAATTACCTTGCTGGTAGTCTCGCCCAATATCAACATGCCATAGTGGCACTCAGAACTCTGCATCATAGCCTGCATTGTCTGATGACCATACATAAAACCTGCACATCCATGTATTATGTCCATGCAGGCACAATCTACAGGATAATTTCCCCGTTTTTGTAAAACACATGACGTAGAAGGTTTTCTATAATCAGGTGAAGTGGATACAAAAATCAATACACCAATCTCTGAACGGTCAATCTTTTTTGTCGTAATCAGATTCTCTGCCGCTACAAAACCTAAGTCACTGGCAGTCTGTTCATCTCCGGTCTGGTGGCAGGAATGAATTCCCGTTGATTTTATAAACTTTTGAATGTAAGCCGAATCGAAATACTTCGTCAAAGTATCTGCATTAATTACTGCGGTTGGAACAGCTGCCGCTATTCCGGATATCGCAACTCCTTCAGATTTAAAATACGGCATATACAACCTCTTTCCTTACCATAACTGTTTAATGAAACCTTATAAAAGTTTTAATGCTTTACGATCCAATTTACCATTGTAAGTTCTCGGAAGAACTTCTATTAATTCTACATTTTTAGGCATTTTTGTTCGATCTAAATGATTACTCAAATAAGCATTAAATGCATCCATATCAAATGTTGCAACATTTTTTGGCACAACAAACAATATAGGTATTTGCCCGGCTATTGCATCCGGTTTACCAATGCAAGCACACTCTGCAACAGCAGGATAAAGCGTTACAATCTCTTCAATTTCAGTTGGAGATATCTTTATACCATTGAAATTGATAATATCATCGCGCCTTGCTACTACGTATGCATTCCCATCTTCATCAAAATAACCCAAGTCATTTGTGCAAATAAAACCATTAATCAAAATTTCTTTCGTCAAATTCGGATTTTTCCAATAGCAGACCATGTTCATTGGCCCGCGTGAAGCCAATAATCCCGGATTTTCAGGTGATGCTTTTATTGGGTTACGTTCATCATCCGTAAACACAAGCTCAGCATTTTTAGTCGGTTTTCCAATACAATACTTTTTATTACCGAAAACGCTAAAATCCAGTGCACAGGTTCTGCCTGATTCCGTAGAACCATACGAATTGTATAGCCGTACACCGGAAAGGTTATCTGCCAACTGTTCTTTCAATGTTTCCGGCAATGCTGCAGTTCCTATTTCAATATAATCCAAATGCTTTGCCTTTTTCCAGAATTCGCCTTTTGAAAGTTTAATCAATATCTGAACCGCACTGGGAGAAATGTCCAAAGCCGTTACATTGAATTTATCCATCAAATTAAAAATCGCTTTTACATTCATCACTCCATTTGTAATTACAACCGTGCCACCATTCAGCAAATTAGCATAAAACGTTCTCAACCCATGCGAATGACTCATTACAAGCGGTATCAACTCGACATTATGTTCCCGCATTTCCACACCGTACTTTACATTTTCAGCCAATGCTATATTGGCTGCATGCGTCATAACGATGCCTTTTGATTTGCCAGTTGTACCGGTAGTATAAAGAATTTCGGAAATATCATCCGGTTTAGGAAATTCCAAATCAAAATCTAAATCATTCTCTTTAAAAAGGTTTTCATATAATGCAAAATCAGAAAATACTACGCCCTTATTTTTATCAATAAATAGCCTGCTTTCTGTGTCTGAAGCAATCTCTTTAATGCGATCATCAGAAGCACTTTCTTCTACCGGGACAAAGACTGCGCCAACCAAATTACATGCTAAGTAGATAATAAGATATTCTACTGATTGATTACAACGGATAAGGACCCTGTCACCCTTACAAATTCGCCATACTTCCTTCAAATTCTTTGCTGCGCATTTTATTTGATTCCAGGCCTCATTGTAGGTAATTGCGTTATTATTGCTATCAGCAGCAAAATAAACATCTGGTTGTGATTTTGCATAACCGGCCATTAATTCCACTAATGTCTGCTTTTCTTCCATACTTTAATCCTTTGTCGCTCGCCCAACCGAAAAATTTTACATGTCAACAAATAAAATACTACCTTGTATTATTTCAATTTTTTAATCATGGCATCCATAGCCTCAATTGAATCAAAATTTTCAGCATTGATCATTTCAAATTCAATGCTGATATTATACTTATTTTCTATAGCATCAATTATATTAACAATGTCCATTGAATCAATGATTTTATTTGTTATTAATTTTTTTCTTTTCTGAAGTCAATCAAAGGACAGCATTCTTTAAGCAAATTATGTAGCTCTTTCATTTTAATCCCCTTTCCAGCGTTAACATAACATGTTTTTTTAAATTATATCATCACTTATGAAAATATATACTTTTCGAATGTTAAATATCCAAAAAGTGCTCGTAATTAAGTAAAAATGCTTACCCCGTTCCTGCTTGTTACCCTTTAAATTCTTCCATAGTTGCAGAGGTTTCGGAACTTATACCTTCGCGCTTCAGCACAATCCGCACTGTTTCCCAGAAGATATTCCAATCAGTTTTAAAAGACACATTCTTTGTGTACCATACATCCATTTTGAACTTGTCTTCCCACGTTACCGCATTTCTGCCATGTGCCTGAGCATAGCCGGTCAGACCAGGTCGCACATCATGCCGGCGATGCTGTTCTTCGCTATAACGGGGCAGATACTTTACCAGCAACGGACGCGGACCAATGATACTCATATCCCCTTTCAGGATATTATACAGTTCAGGTAGTTCATCCAGCGATGTGGAACGCAGGAACTTGCCGTAATCGTTCAATCGCTGTTCATCCGGCAGCAAGTTTCCGTCCTTATCCTTTTCGTTAGTCATAGTACGGAACTTAACCAGCTTAAAAATCTTTTCATTCCAGCCCGGCCGCTCCTGGGTAAAAAAAGGGTTGCCCTTCATCTTAAAATACCCCAGTACAGTCAACACTAAAAGCAAAGGCGACAGGCACACTATGGCAAGAAGCGAAAGAGTAAAATCTAAAACACGTTTAAAAAAATTGGCGTACATAAAAGACCTCTGATATACGATAACTTTTGTAACAACTAAAGTATCCAATGTAATGATGGTTTTTGTCTAATTACAACTCATTCATTTTTCACTTGCCCACCCACGGCTCATACTTGCAAAACTCCAGAATGTCCGCAATCCGTTTACAGGCATGCCCATCTCCATAAGGATTACAGGCATGACTCATGGCTTCATAAGCTGCCGGATTTTCTAACAGCTCTTTAAAGTTTTTATAAATCGTTTCTTCATCTGTACCAACTAAACGTAACGTTCCGGCAGCCACGCCTTCCGGACGTTCTGTTGTATCGCGCATTACTAAAACCGGCTTACCGTAAGACGGGCATTCTTCCTGAATGCCGCCGGAATCAGTAAGGCACAAATGGCACCGGGCTTCAAAATTATGGCAGTCAAACACTTCAATTGGTTCAATGATGTGAATCTGTGAGCAGTCTCCTAATTCTTCATCTGCTGCCTGGCGCACTACCGGGTTCATATGAATTGGATAAACAGCCTTACATTCCGGATGTTCATTCAGTACACGGCGGATAGCACGGAACATATGATGCATAGGTGCGCCTAAATTTTCTCGGCGATGGGCTGTAATAAAAATCAGTTTGCCATCTGCTACCCAGTCCAGTTCAGGATGCTTGTAATCTGCACGGACGGTATGCTGCATGGCATCAATGACCGTATTGCCTGTAACATAAATTGAAGAAGGATTCTTTCCTTCCCTTATTAAGTTATCTGCTGCAATCTGTGTAGGTGCAAAATTATATTTAGCAATAATGCCTACTGCTTCACGGTTGAACTCTTCCGGATACGGAGAATAAATATTATATGTCCGCAGACCGGCTTCCACATGCCCTACCGGAATCTGCAGGTAGAAACATGCCAATGCAGTTACAAATGTTGTGGAAGTATCCCCGTGCACAAGAACAACATCCGGTTTCACTTCCAGAAGCACAGCACGAATTTTTTCCAAAATGGAGGCAGTAATATCAAACAGGGTCTGCTTGTCTTTCATAATGGAAAGATCATAATCCGGTACAACGCCAAAGGTTTCCAGTACCTGATCCAACATCTGCCGGTGCTGCCCGGAAACACAGACAATGGTCTGAAGTCCTTGTCTCTTTTTTAATTCAAGTACTAACGGGCACATCTTAATTGCTTCAGGTCGTGTGCCAAAGACGAGCATAATTTTTTGCATAATTTCCCTTTCCCCACATAAATTTTCATTCAGTGCTTTTTACACTTTTATAGTAAACAGAAATCAAAATAATTAATCTTGTTAATGCGCCAATCACTGTACCAATACAGAATCCTTCTAATCCTTTATAATACCATAGAAACAAAGCGGATCCGAAATATATAACAGAACTTGCTAAATTGATTCCAATCTGCCACTGAATTTTGCAATATTTTAAAACGAATGGATTCAAAATAGTAGATAAAATACCAAGCATTATGGCAAGTGTTGTTAAAGGAAAAATTGCCATCACAGCGTCAAGCCATTGGGGAAACAACAGCCCTATAATAGGTCTTGCAAGCAGGATAGCAACAATGTACCCAAAAATACAAATCACGCTACCTATAATAAATACTTTTGCAAAAACATTTGCTTTTTTATTATCCCAGCGTGCAATATAACTCAGCATAACGCTGTTAAAAGGCCCTGTCAGCATTCCTGTTATCTTTCCTAATATCGTGGCAGTATAATATATTGATACTGCCATCCCCCCCATAAGAGGGTATAATACTAATTTATCCGCATAATGCGTTAAATTTTTTATTACAACAGAAAATGCCAAACTGCAAGCATCTTTTTTTACTTCAGAATATAATATCGTTTTCCGGGGTTCTTCACTTAAAAGATGGGTCTTAAAACCACAATACACACAAGGAAAGATATAGCCTAATAAGAAAATAAATTCCCATATTCCTGAGAAGCGAAATATAAGATAGCCTGCTAAAAAACCTAAGCTCAATAAAGCATTACTGATTAATATAGCAATATAGTTTAACTCAATTCTAAAACCAACTTCAAGATACGCTTTTAACAAAAATAAAACTGATATAATCGTACCAATAACAGCATGCAAAAAAGAAAAGTGACCACAATAAGCCCATATCAAAACAAAAACAACTACCGAACTAAAAATTGTCCATTGTCTCAATAATAATATGCTGTCACCTTTAACATTGTACTCCTGATATTTGGAAAATTTTAACAGTTTTACATTATTCAATACATTTCCCAATGAAAAAGGAATCATTATCCAAATTGAGTAAATTGTTAACATTAAGCCATATTCTTTACCACCAATATTTTTAGCGACCAACGGATATATAACTAACTGCAGCATGGCAATTGGCAATGCTGCTGCGATAATATTTAAAAAAATATCAAACGTGATTTTTTTTATTTTCATAAATAATTACTCATTTTTTAAATCATAAATCGCAAACCAAAACTTATTATTTGTACAATACAAATTTGATTTTGAGACACCTTATACTAATTTCATATAGCAAAAATTGAATAGCTATGCCATATAAAATATTACAAAAAGGATTATACACACTTCCCCGCGCAATGTTAATGTAAGCAGAAGATATTAACATTATTACAAAGATTCTTTTGGTATAGTTCATTTTAAGAGCTATATGGTCTAACAAGCTAACAATGAATGCCCATATCAAACCGCCTATTATACAACCATACCAAAGAAAATTTGCATACAAATCCCCAAATAAAGTTGGTGTTACAGTATACGAAACTACGCTATTCAAATTAAAATTTGTGCCAAAAAATGATCCTAATGTAATACAAATATCAGTAGGTTTTAAACCAAAAGATACAGAACTTGGAATTGGCAACATTAATAAACGTATATACGAAGCACCTGGAACAATACCATCAACCCAATTTTCATATTGCAATAAACCGTAGAAAAACTTGCTTAAAAATATGTCACCACTTTGAGTCTCAATAAAATTAATGGCTTTTTGATTTAGTTCACCCCAACTTACTATTCCTAAATCAGAAAAACTATAATAGTATCTAAATGCTCGCAAGATATACATTCCATAAATAGCGCTGAATGCAATAATGCCACCGCCTAAAATCTTGTTAAAATTAATTTTTTTATTTTGGAATAATTTATACAAAGTTATTGCGACAAATAATTCTATCAAGTAGGTTCTAGTAAAAGAGATTAAACTTTTAGCTACTATACAAAAAACACATATGCTAAATCGCTTTTTATTATTAATAATTAGATAGAACAATGAAACTGGAACTGTTGCTTGCCATAAATAATTCAGGAGGAGTACCCAAAAACTACTCGTTCTAAAACTATAAATTAATTGTTTAGATATTCCACCTATACTGCCTGCGTATAATACTACCCAAACTACGTATATCAACGTACTAAACAAAAAAGAATAATACATAAAATCTGTAAATCTTTGTATTTTTACATCTGTAAGATCCTCATCACGCTTTATAGCTAAATTATCTTTAATTAATAATTTTAAAACAATCCGTATCATAATATATGTTACACAAAACAAGCAAACAAACTGACTCGCCTCATTAAGGACTGCATTTGAAATAACTGAACTGCCCATTTGTAACGAATGTGAAAAGCCAAAAAATACTATTATGCCAGCCCATAAAAATATTGATAAGGATCTATTTCTCATCTCAACATATAAAGCTGAACTTAAGGCAATAAGTGTTAGAATAATATAAATATCTGTCATCGCATTTCTCTCATCTTTAAAAAAACTAACTTTTGTCTGTTATTATCATAAGACCTTACAATTTTTAATATCCTATTTTATTAATATTTCTAATTGTTTGTCCATAATTTGTTTATTGAAATTTTTTTTAATTTTTAAACAAATGCTAGAAAAATGTTGCTTAAACGCTTTGTTATTATTAAAAGCTTTTAATATTTTTATTAGCGCAGGCATATCTTTGTGTGATATGGCTACCCCTACACCCCATTCTTCAACCAATTCAGCTAAATAGGTCCCTTTTGCCACAATAATAGGCAGTTCACACCAAATCGATTCATATAACTTATTCGGCAAAGCAATTCTCACATTAGGATTATCTGCATTATATACTGAATAAACGCAGTCAACCTTTCCGTATAATGATGCAATGTCCTTCTGATAATCATACCGGCCTGTAAATGTAATATTTTTCATGCCTTCGCAATATTTCTTAATTTCTGCGTAATCAGAACTTGTACCACCGGCGCCTGCAAACAATACGTTGCACCCAACTTCATTGGCTGCGTCAACCAACATTTTCATTTGCTGCAAATAACGTATACCGCCAATAAAACCAACCGTAAAAATTCCGCCATTTTTCTTCTTATAATCTTTAAACGCAGAAGCCTCCGGCGCATTAGGGATATATAACATTCTTTCTTTAGGTATTAGAGAATGATAGTGGAGTTCATAGAATTTCGGAGAGGTAACCACGAGGTAATCTACATACTGGAATGCGTCTCTTTCTTTCTTCAGAAGTGCTGAGGTAATAATTCTGTCTTTTAATTTTTTGGGTTTTATAATATAGTTCTCCCTGAGATCTGCTACCTCAAATATAATCTTCACGCTATGTACTTTCTTATACTCACAGGCAATTAAAAGAGAATCTAACCCTTCTGTATAAATAACATTAGGCTGCAGTTCAGAAAGTTTTTGTAATGCTTTTTTTTGGTAGTCACGCGAAACAATATATCTTTTTATAATATGTTTGGCACTTGGCAGATCAATATCATAAATAATATGATCTACATCCTGCGAAGGTTCCCAAATATTTTGACTTGCTCTGCGGGTACAAATCACATGTATTTCAGCATTTCTTTTAAAAACTTCTATACGTTTATTGATACGCGGATTTGGCACATGCGTGAGCAAGAAGCAAACGACCATTTGTTTTACCTCAACTTTATAATGTAAAGTAGATATTTTTAAGTAAATTCCAGATTGAACAATCTACTTTTCTAATAACTTTTGCAGGAACACCAGCAACAATACAGTTATCTTCAATATTTTTATTAACAACTGCATTCGCGCCAATAATCACATTATTTCCCACATAAATTTTCCCAACGATACGTGCTCCAGCAGAAATATAAACATCATTTCCAATAGTGGGAATCTCTTCCGGATCTAATGAGCGCCCAATTGTTGTATTTTGTCCAATAATCACACGATTTCCAATTTTTGCTCTACTATGAACTACACAACCAATGCCGCCATAAGCAAACTTCGTTCCTTTTCCAATTTCAGTAGTATAAGGAACAACGCTATTAAACAAAAGGAACGTAACGTATTTCATTAATAACGGTAAAAACGGAATATGGTGTGTATAAAACCATCTTCCTATCCTATAAAATTTAATAGCGTTCATTATTCCTCCACCAAATACATTTTTGAATTCTTTTTAATATATAGGTCAATTTAAATATGATAAACACCGGGCAGGTTGCAGATATTATGGCAATCCAACACAATCTTACCAGTCAATTTATCCATATTATCCTTAATTTCATTATGTTTAACCATGATAACTACAAAGTCAACTGCAGCAAGGAACGCATCCAAATCATGGAACTGATTCTTTACCACATCTTTCTTAATAAACGGGTCATACACTTTTAACCCTGTTGCCAGATGCCGTTCCTGACTTTCCAAAAGCTGCAGGGTAGGTGATTCCCTCATGTCGTCTACGTTTTCTTTATAGGTTAGACCGTAAAGACCGACCTTTGTAATATCCTTCATTCCTTTTTCTTTCATAATTTCATAAATCCGGTTCAATACAAAATCAGGCATAGCATCATTTGTTTTCATGGATTCATCAATTACTTTGGCAAGACTTGGATAATCACCCACCAGGAACCAGGGATCCACAGAAATACAGTGCCCACCTACACCAGGACCAGGTTGCAAAATGTTTACACGGGGATGCATATTGCAAATTTTGATAATTTCATAAACATCCATATTATCGTGCCGGCAAATCTTTGCCAGTTCATTAGCAAAAGCAATATTGACAGCGCGAAATGTATTTTCTACTACCTTTGTCATTTCTGCCGTTTTAATGTCGGTCACCACGATTTCTCCCTGACAGAAAGAAGCATATAATTCTTTAACCTTTTCACCGATTTCTTTCTCATCGGCACCAATGGTGCGGTTATTATGTAGCAGTTCATATACCATGTTTCCGGGAATAATGCGTTCCGGCGCATGTACAAGATGAATATCCTTGCCAATCACAAAGCCATTATCTTCAATAACAGGTCGTACATATTTTTCAATGGTTCCGGGAGAAACGGTTGATTCAATAACAACAGTTGCACCTTTAGGACACACCCTCATGACGTCTTTAACTGCAGCTACTACATAACAAGCGTCAACTTTTTTGCTGAATTTATCATATGGCGTGGGAACAGATACAATATAAACATCGGTTTTCTGATACTCTGTTGTAAATTGAATGCCAGCTTTAACTGCATCATCAAATAATTCTTCTAACCCATCCTCTTTAAAGGTCGTTTTCCCTGCATTTAATGTTGCAACAAGCTCTTTATTATAGTCAGTCCCTATAACTTCCACACCATGCGATGCCATCATTAAAGCTGTCGGCAGACCTATGTAACCAAGTCCAATTACGTTAACCATTAGTTTTTCTCTCCTTTTTTATTAATTCTATTTCTGTAATTACTTCTTTTTTCGTAGCTAAGGTTTTCATGCAGGAAATCACAATGGTATTGATTTCTTCCTCTTGCAAATAATAAAGACTTCTTTTGGCTTTTTCAATTTTTACAAAGCCATTACTTTTTATTAAGCAAATTGGTTGTTCATTTTTAAAGAGAACAACAGTATTATGTTCACATACTGTGTTACAGGGAGTATGAAAAGCGACTTGATAATTAGCGGATCCTTCTACATAATCAGTAACAATATATTTGTTATCCCTTTGTTCAACTTTTCGATAATGAGAATAACCGTTTTTAGAAATCATTGTTCCTTCAAACAGGTCGTCATTACATTCGCCAAGCCTTCGTTCTGTCCAATCGTAGGATAAAAACGGACCATATACTTTCATTTGGCTTTTATCACCAATTGTAACAGTGTTATGACTTTTGTTATGTGCCAGCATTTTTCCAAGTTTACTTGCATAAGAAAATGTTCCTCCATCACAAAAAACATTCAAACCATCAAACCAAAGGTCAAAATGAAGCTGATCCTTATGGCCAGGTCGAGACTTATACTCATTTAAAATAATCATTGCCCAGGAACATTTGTTTCTTAGCGTGAAAAGACCCGCTTTTCTGAAACGAGAAGCCTTGTATTTAATTATTTTTATAGGATATTCAGAAATCGAATTTTTATTTGAAAACCAAATCAATTCTTCTTCATGCTTACCTTCTTCATACAACCGGCCACCCGTAGTTAATGCATAAACGGTATTGATTACAGGTTTAAAATCTCTATAATCACAAGAAGTTACCGGAAAAATCAGGGCCCCATCATTTGAACCATAATTAGGAACATCCCCTGTTTGATCTTGGCACTGATACATAAGAACAGCTGCATTTTTGATTTTTTCTTTTGATTTAGAAGATAACGACTTTTTGACAGTTGACTCTATTGAAAGAATGCATTCCAAATCCTGTAATGCCAACCTTTGGTAGTTAAAAGAGAACTGACAATACCCTCCATCTTCCGTAAACTGTTCATTAATCACCTCTTCAAGAATTCGGAATGCTTTGCTTAATTTTTTTTCATCTTCACAACACCACGCCCCCACTATCATCCCCATTAATTCTGAAATGGTGTGGTTGTTTCTAATACACTTATATGCATAAAAAAAATTACTTAAAACTTTTCTATAGCATCTATCTACCAATTCTTTGATATTTTCTTCATCTTTAGCAGATGTGCAATTTTCACTTTTGAAAATTGTAAAAGCCAGCAATGCATTTACCATTCTGATCGAGCATTCCTGCCCGCACTTGAAATTAGCACCATATCCATAATGGTTTTTTTGTAGCCAATTATTTAGCTGCTGCGAAAAAGCAGAATAGTATTTTCTATTTCCCGTTAACAAATATGCTCTTGCCAGCGTTAGAAAATGCGAAAACCGAGAAGCTTCCCAGATAATTTTGATATCACCACGTTCTGCGTCAAAATCAGGTATCTGAAACCATTTTTCAGTTTCATCACAACGCTTGTTTGTAAGAGGATTAAGTTGCCAGTCAATAGGGTTTCCATAATCTAAAATAACAGAAGAAAAACCTTGTATAATTCCTTTTGTGCATTTATCTGCTATTACAATAAGCTTATTTTGATCCCGTTTATCAAGACTATAAATAATATTTTTCAGTTCATCTATATCAATTTGGAAAATATCTATTCTTTTGGGATATGGTGTTTTTTTTTCAAAGCATTTTTCAGAGATTGGCAATGCGCTTAGTAATTTAAGTTTTGCACTATAAAGCAAACGATTCCCAATCCATGCAACCCCATATTCTTTTATGACAGCTTTAAACAGGCCAAGATTCAACATTATGTAACCACACTTTGAATTACGTTAATAAGTTTCTGAGTCAAGTTCTTAAAATCAAAGTCTTCAGAACCAGCCCTTGCATTGCGGCCAATCTTTGCCAGTTCTACCGTATCCATATCATGGAATCTCATGATTTCATTTGCTAACGCTTCCGGTGTATCTTCCGGCAATTCCACACCACAATGATATCTATTAATGATAGAATAACCCATGCGTACAGTAGAAATGATAGGTTTACCACTTGCCATATATTCAAATAGTTTATTAGAACTGTTTCCTCGTGCCCAATTGTACTGATTTTGGGAATAATTCAGTATGTTTACGGAAGACCTGCTAAGAATAAAAGGTATATATTTACGTTCGATATAACCCTTCATCTTTACGTTAATTAGGTTCTCTGCCCTAACGCGTTCCTTCAGCTCTTTCAACTGCATACCTTTTCCATAAATCAGAAACTGGACATCGTCATAACCCTTTATCTTTTTTAAAATTGCTGCGGCATCCAGTAAATTTCCAACATTATTTACCGGACGAATGGTACCTGCATAAACAACATTAAATTTATTTTTATCTAATAAATCTACGTCATCTAGCGACTCTTGTTGAATATTCTTTTCATAATCGGCAAGGTCAACGCCATTATTAATGTAATGGCATTTTTTTAAATCAATGTCCCCGCCTTGTTGTGTTGTCCAGCCTTTTTCCTTTAAGTAATCCGTATCCCCTTCTTTCGTAAAAATCAGGGCATCTGCATTACGATAAATCCAATGTTCCCCTGCAATCAAAATCTTGCCAAGCAAACTGTTTTCCTTCGCTTTTCCAAAACTGAAAATAGCTTCCGGCCAAAGATCTCGTACTTCGCAGATACAGGGAATCTTAAACCGTTTCGCTATTTTGATACCAGCAACCATGGTTAACGGATGCACACTGGAAGCAATAATCACATCCGGTTTTCCATTTTGTTGGGTATATGCTTTAGCCACAGGGAAGAGATTTTTATAAAAAAATCCCATATTCATGATCCGCCTTAAACCGTTACCTTCAGATTGCACTGTTTTCACGAAAACAAACGGAATGTTATCAACTTCTTTTACAGTGAACAGTTTTCCATTTGTATCAATGGTGCCATTACCGTTCAAGAATGTTGTGGCACAGAAAACTGTAACATCATACCCCTTTTTGATTAATTGTTTAGCAAACCAATAATGTCGACCAGCCCGATCCTTATACATGCTGGTGGCATAATGGTTCATTAACCATATTTTCAATTCAGTTTCTCAACTTTCTTCAGCAGTTTATAATAGAAATTTCCAAAATGCACCTTAGTCTTTTTGCCGTCCGTACATTCTTTCCATTTACTTAAAACACCTGTGTATAATCTCTATCACAACATCCTGCTCTTCCGCCGTCATCTTATTGTCGCTGGGCAGGCACAGACCTCGCTGGAAAATATCTGCACCAGCGTCCACCGTACCGGTTTCCTGAATATACGCATTGCTCCGTGCCCGGCCGTTGCCGTTTCTTGTCACGAATGGGTTCATCCGGTAAATGGGCTGCATGTGCATGGGCTTCCAGATGGGACGGCCTTCTGCATTAAAAGCAGCAATAGCTTCCAGAATTTCCGTCGGGCAACTCTTCCCCGGTTCGCTTACATATAAAGCGTCTTTTTCTCCCCGCACCGTCTGGCACATGGCTTCCGGGTTAATGATCAGGCAACTCAACCAGTAGTTGGGCTCGCTGTTGGCAAAGTCAATGGGGTTCATCTGTACCGGTAAATCTTTCAAGCCTTCTTTGTACCGTTCATAGATGGCGCGTTTCTGGGCAATGTGTTCTTCAAGATAGGGGAACTGGCCCCGCACGATGCCAGCAATGATGTTGCTCATGCGGTAGTTAAAACCTAATTCTTCGTGCTGGTACCAGGCAGCATCTTCCCGGCTTTGGGTACTCCATTTCCGAATTTTGTTGGCTTCTTCTTCACTGTCTGTCAGCACCATACCGCCGGAACTGCCGGTAATGATTTTATTCCCGTTAAAGGAAATTACGCTTTCCGTGCCGAACATACCGGTCTGCACGCCTTTGTAAGTAGCGCCAAAGGATTCGGCTGCATCTTCAACAATCAAGGCACCGTGTTTGTCGCACACGGCTTTGATTTCATCAATTTTGCCCGGAGTGCCATAGAGATGGGCAACTACCACTAACTTTACGTCAGGGTAGATTTCAAAAGCCTTTTCCAACGCTATTGGATCCATGTTCCAGGTATCGTATTCCGTATCGATAAAAACCGCTTCGCCGCCTTCGTAAGCTACCGGGTTCACCGTAGCGTCAAAAGTCATGTCGGAGCAGAATACTTTATGTCCTTCCAGCGCTCCGTGTCCTACTTTCGGCTGTCCATACAATTTCTCCCCGCATAGCTTAATGGCCAAGTGCAGGGCGGCGGTGCCGCAGGATAATGCTACCGCATATTTGCGGCCGACTTTTTCCGACGCCATCCGTTCCACGTCGTTAATGTTGGCCCCAACGGTGCTTACCCAGTTGGTTGCAATGGCGTCGTCTACCCACTTCTGTTCGTCCCCATGCATGGTAGGAGAAGATAACCAGATTTTCTTTGCAAAGGGTTCGATCTCGGCAAAGCGGGGATCGTTGATAAAATCATGTTTCATATAAGTTTCACTGTCCTTTACTGTGCGTTAATTACTCAGCCTTTTCGTCCGGGGTTTTCTCTTCGTCTTTTCCCCCATAGTAGTAACCATATCCATATCCATATCCATATCCATATCCATAACTCTTGTTACCGTAGCCGTAGCGTCCGCCGCCAACCTGTACCTTGTTCAAGATGCAGCCCAGAATGTTGGCGCCGCCCTGTACCAGACGGGTTTTGGCTGTCTGTACCAGTTCCGGGTTATCGGCCCCGCTGGCAATGACGATCATTACACCGTCTACTTTAGCGCCTAAAACGGCGGCATCGGTTACCGGCATAATGGGGGGCGTGTCGATTAAAACATAATCGTATTCGTTTCGTGCGTGATTCAGAAGATCCTGCATCTTGTTACTCATCAGCATTTCGCTGGGGTTGGGGGCAACAGGCCCGGATACAAGAATATCCAGATTTTCCTGTTCTACGTGCTGGATAAAAGGGGTATAGTCATCCCCATTAGCCATAAAGTTGGTCAGCCCTTTGTTGTGCAGGCCGAACAGCTTATGCTGGGTGGGGTTGCGGAAGTCGCAGTCCAACAGCAATACTTTTTTACGGGCCTGAGCCAGTACCACGGCGAGACTGCCGATAACTGTACTTTTACCTTCGTTGGGCACGGCGCTGGTCACTTCGATTACTTTCATTTCCTTATCCACCCCGCTGAACTGCAGGTTGGTACGGATGGTACGGTAGGCTTCCGCGACCGGGCTTTTGGAGTCCTGAAAGGCCAGCAGGTTGATCTTTTTTAATTCTCTGCTTCGTTGTTGCGTCTGTTCCTGTTTTACTTCTTCCATACGAAGTCCCTCACTTTACTCATAAAGCCCGGCTTTTTCTCTTCCATTTCTTTCTGTTTCGTCATGGCCCGGCTCATGCTTTCCTCATCTGGAATAGCGCCCATCACCGGCAGGGCAAGGAAATTCTTCACATCGTCTTCCGTACGTATGGTGCGGTTCATCAGTTCTTTGGCTACAGTAAAACCGCTGCCCAGCAACAGTCCCAGCAGGGCGGCCAGGGCTAATGTCCGGCCCTTCCGGGGTGCAATGGGCCGCTCCGGCAGGGTAGGCTCATCCACGATCTGCACGTTAGTGGGAACCATAACTTCCGCTACTTTGCTTTCTTCCAGACGTTTGGCCAGCATAATGTACAGCTCCCCGGCCACCTGGGCGTCACGGGCCACTTTTACATAGCCTTTTTCTACCGCCGGCAACTGTTCCAGATCCCGGTTGTTCTGGTCGATCACTTCCTGTAACAGGGCAGCCTTTTGCTGGGCTACGATCAGTT
>Ga0256405_10004398_pt1 | contig 26440 bp, 10 predicted proteins | sample RumenRJG_02DNA_FD_189096 | JGI IMG/M metagenome (GOLD analysis project Ga0256405, IMG submission 189096) | Bovine rumen microbial communities from Lethbridge, Alberta, Canada - RJG_02 | ecosystem: Host-associated > Mammals > Digestive system > Stomach > Rumen | place: Canada: Alberta... | reverse complement strand
AGGGTGCACAACTGGTAGACGAGACAAACACTAAGAGTAATTTGGTTTATCCCAACGGTGCTACCATCTCTGTTTACAGCACTCGCCATCATGGAGATGCCAACGGCGCACCTGCTATGATTGCTTTGTTCAACAGTGGCCTGTTCCTCACTCAGTGTCCCGTTGACGTTGCCGCTGACGGCAAGGCTACCGTAGGTCTCTTGGTGGAGAACTGCCCAGACAATAGTGCAGTGATGGCTTACAACCTTGGTTTGCGCTTCTATGGCGATCGTGAAGGCTACAATGAGTTTGTGACTACCGGCGTTGAGTCTGTTCCAACGGTTGAACGTGTCAACAATGGTGCTATTTATAACCTCCGTGGTCAGCGCGTTGAGAACCCCGTTCGCGGTCTCTACATTGTGAACGGTAAGAAGTATTTGGTTAAATAAATAATAGTTTAATCATTAATACAAGTCATCGGGGGTGCCGTTCCGGCATCCCCGATTTTAAATTCTGGCCAGAATTTATAAAATTTTGGCCAGAATTTTAAAAATAATGGCCATTATTTGTTTTGAAATTATAGCCATAATTTTGTCGATTATAGCTATAATTCGGTTAATTATAGCTATAATCTATTCCCGACTATGATGGATGATGTCCATCATGTCCAAAAATGACGGACAAAAGTCAATAATTATGGATGCTTTTTCTTGGCCGTTTGCTTTTTTTTTACTTATTTTGCACTTTGAAAACCGAAGCGACTACTGATTATCTTGAAATAAAACAAATTATTAGCTAATAGTATCTATGAAAAAAGTCTTTTTCTGTGTCTCTCTCGTATTGTCGGGATTGATGACCTCTTGCGTGGAAAAGCACGAACTAGTAGATGAAGACTCGATGCCAAGTTGGCTTGGAGGAAGTATCTACAGTGAGTTGCGAAATCCGAGCAGTGGACAGCTGAAAGGTACGTTTTCTACGTATTTGCAGTTGATCAATGACCTGGGCTATACGGAGGAACTTAATCGTACGGGCAGTGTGACCGTGTTCCCTGCCAACGATGATGCCTTTACTCGTTTTTTCCAAACTCAGACCGATTGGAAGAAAGGTGACGGTTCTTATGTGCGTAGCTATTCCGACCTCTCGGAAGCTCAAAAGAAGCAGCTGCTGCTTTCTTCAATGCTGGGTAATGCCCTGCTGACGAATATGCTGAGCAACATCCAGTCAGGCAATACCACAGAGCCCGGTCGTGTCATGAAGCACGAGACCCGTATGGGCTTGGTTGACTCTGTCACCACTTATCCGCTGAATACGGCGGCGTCCGTTTATCCCAACAACCCCTTCTGGACTGGTTTTACCAAGGGCGTAAGCGTTGTTGCCGACGGCACAACCCCGATGATGATTCATTTCACGCCCGAGTTCATGACCAACAACACCATTACCACCGATGGTAGCAACAGCGACTTTGCCATTCTGATGGGCGGTGACTATCAGGAGGGCGACTGCTATGTGTATCGCAACCGTATTGTCACGCCCAACGTGACCTGTCAGAACGGCTACATCCATCAGGTGGAGAACGTGGTGGTGCCGCCAGGCAATATGGCACAGATGATGAAGAACGCCGGTGACCTGACCATTATCAGTCACCTTTTCGACCGTTTTGCCGTGCCTTACTACGACAAGTCGAAGGAGTCGGCCACGAGTGTGACGAAAAGTCCTACGAAGTTGTATCACGACTGGTATGCAGCCCAGCAGGAGGCCGGTCATGACATGACGGGTATCCTGAATCCCGACACCATCTATGAGGTGCGTTATCTGAGCGAGCAGTCGCAAGGCAACACGCACTTCAATAACGACGGCAAGGCCGATAAGGAATTGGAACTGACGTTCGATCCGGGATGGAACGGCTATTATTTCGGCAATTCCGAACTGAGCGATATCGGTGCGTTGTTTGTCCCCAACGACGAGGTGTTTGCCGACTATTTCATCAACGGCGCCGGCAAGTCGCTGATGGACCGCTACGCACAGTATCTGCCAGTGACGCGCGACAATCTGTTTCAGAATCTGGATTGCATCGATCATGTGGTGGTCAAGAAACTCTTGTCTAATATGATGCAGCTCTCGTTCGTTGGCTCCGTGCCCAGTAAGTTCGCTAAGATTGTGGATTTGGAAAGTGGCGACTTCATGGGTCTCGAACCCGCCGATATGGTGAAGGATGCCAACGGTAACTATGACGTGCGTATCGCCAACAATGGCGTCATCTATGTGCTGAAGCGTGTGCTGAGCCCCAACAGCTATGTGGCTGTATCGGCACCGACGCTGTTCAATGATAACATGAAGGTCATCAAGTGGATGATAGAAAACAAGTCGATGAACGGCTCGTCGGTGAATCCCTATTCGCTAAACCTCGACTTCTATGCCTATCTGTTGGCTATGAAGGCCAACTTCGCCCTGTTCCTGCCTACCGATGATGCCTTTGACACCTATCTGGTAGACCCCGCCTCGTTGGTTCAGAACCAGCCTTATGCCCTGCATTTCTATAGCAACGGCCGTACGGTGGAGCCTACAATATCGGCTTCAGTATGGGCCTACGATCCCGATACCCATGTGGTAAGCGACTCGCTTGGCGAGTTGCGACTGGCCGACAAGGACAAGATGTATCTGGTGCGCAGCCTGCTGGCCGACCAGATGAACTATTGCACTATAGTGCTGCCTACAGGCAAGACACTGGGTGACAACCGTTTCTATAAGACCAAGCATGGCGGCGAGGTGATCATCAGCGGCGACAAAGCCAGCGACCTGATGGGCGGCACGGTGAGCAGTGGTGCGCAGATTGGTAATATCACCTCTGGCGGAACAACCTCTGCAGGCCTGCCCGCTTCCCAGATAGTGACACCCTACACCCAGGAAAACGGTCACAGCTATGCCATCGACCACCTGATAGCACCGCCCACGCAGAGTGTCTATTCGGTGCTGAAGAACACACCTCAGTTCTCTAAGTTCTTCGAAATCTGCGAGGGGCTGAGCGATGAGAACCTGCTGAAGTGGGCTCTCGACTTTGACGTGGCGGAAGGTGCTTCGCTGTCGGACCAGCAGCAGCGCGAACTGAACAACTATCGCGTGTTCAGTGACGAGGGCGGCAACTGGCTCGACCGCAATGTGCGCTTCCTGAATATGTACAACTATACGGTCTACGTGCCCAACAATGCCGCTGTCACCAAGGCTCAGGAAGACTACGGACTGCCTTTGTGGAGCGAGGTGCTGACCATCTATTCCAATGACATACAGTATGACCTGGCCGATCCTACATCGAAACGCATCGTTCGCGAGATGCTGGTGGCCCTGAGCGATTTCGTGCGTTATCATTTCCAGAATACCTCTGTCTATGCTGACAATGAGGTAGATACCAACAACTATCCCACCTTCCTCGTCAATGGCGACCAGATCAACATGACACTTGGCGTTAGTGGCGGCAACGGCAAACTGGTGGTTGAAGATGCTTCTGGCGAATCGATAACAGTGAGTGCTGACGGCGGCCTTCAGGTCAATGTGATGGCCCGTGACTATGTGTTCAGCGGCAACCCCAGTGAGGCAAGTTATACGAAGCCCGTATACGCTACTTCCTCATCGTTTGCTGCTATCCACGAGATTGACAAGCCCCTTATATATAATAAGGTGAAAGACCTGAGTAAGGGCGTGAAATAGCAATGAAGAAAAAAATGAAGACTATGTCAAGAATACAACTATTGCTGACAGCAGTTCTGCTTGTCATGTGTCAGGCAGTGATGGCACAGGGACACCGTGTCTCAGGTACTGTGGTGGATGCCTTTGGTCCCGTGATGGGTGCCAACGTCACCGAGCGCGATGCCAATAATCGTATCGTAACGGCTGCGGTGACCGATATCAACGGTAATTACTCAATGGTAATTGCGAATCCTAAGAACAAACTTGTGGCCTCGTTTGTAGGTAACTCTCCTCAGGCCAAGTCGATAGGCTCGCAGACGAAGATCAACTTCAATATGCAGGCACAGACGCAGATCAAGGAAGTTACCGTCGTCTCGAAACGCCGTACAGACGTGGGAGGACTGGGTATTCCCAAGCGCGAGATGTCGGTAGCTACGCAGACCATGGACTTCTCTGAGGTCGAGGGTATGTCGTTTGCTTCTGCCGGTGAGGCCCTGCAGGGTCAGATTGCCGGTCTGGACATCGTGGCCGGTTCAGGTAATGCCGGTGCCGGCACGCAGATGCGCTTGCGTGGTGTATCGTCAATCAACGGCGACAAGGAGCCACTTATCGTGCTCGACGGCCAAATCTTTGATGCGCCAGACTTTGATGCCGCCAATGCCACCGAGGAAGACTACTCTTCGCTGCTCTCTATCAACGTAGAGGATATTGCATCTATCACGGTTCTGAAGGATGCTGCCTCTACGGCTGTGTGGGGTTCCCAGGGTGCCAATGGCGTCATTGAGATCAAGACCAAGCGCGGTGCGCGAGGCAAGACCAAGGTGAACTACAGCTATAAGTTTACAGGCACCTGGCAGCCCACGGCCTATAAACTGCTCAACGGTGACCAGTATACCATGATGCTGAAAGAGGAACTGTACAACCAGGCCCAGGATCCTACCTCCACGTCGTCGGTCTATGAGTTGAACTACGACAAGGCGAACCATCCTGGTGACTGGGAAAACTGGAATAATAATACCGACTGGGTAGACGCTGTCACGCAGTTTGGTCAGCGCCATGAGCACAATATCCAGATCTCAGGTGGTGGTGAGAAGGCTACGTTCCGTATCTCTGCCGGTTACAACACGGAGAAATATACCATCATCAAGCAGTCGAAGAATATGTTCACCACGCGTATGGCCCTCGACTATAACGTGAGTGATCGTATCAAGTTCCGTGCTACGTTCCCCTTCACCTATACCAACTTCAACAAGAACTACAGCGACCTGTTGCCTATCGCACAGAAAATGGCTCCAAATATGAGTATCTACCGCCAGGATGCCGATGGCAACGATACCCACGAGTACTATATTATGAACTCCAGCACCGAGGGCCGTAACCGCTCTTCCGACCGCATGAGCTCCATCCGTGCGCTGGGTAATCCCGTGGCTATTGCCAATCTGGCTTGGCGTGAAGACAATACCTATCGTGTGAATCCTGACTTCCAGATTGTCTACGAGCTGATGGGCAAGGAAGAAGGCAAGCACCGGCTTACCTATACCGGTGATGTCTATATTGACATATATGCCCGTAGCACCCCAGCCTTCTATCCGGCCGAGCTGACCAAGGTCAACTATAACGGTTCCACCTATAACCACTCTTATAATCTGGAGAGCAACCGCACCAGCTTCACCATCAAGAACGACGTGAAGTTCGTGCCTCATTTCAAGAACGAGGACTGGAGCGCCATGGGACTGTTGCGCTATGAGATGCAGTTGTGGAACAGCAACCAGCAGACCGAGGGCGACTATATCCTGCCTAATGGCATTGAAGTGGCTACAGCAGGAGCTTATCCTGTGTCAGGCGAAACGTCGACATCAACGAGTGAAGGCCGTTCGCAGAAAGTCACTTTCAACAGCCATTTCTCCTATAAGAGCAAATATTCGCTCGGTATTACAGTGGTGGCCGACGGCAACTCCAGTTTCGGTCCGAAGAACAAGTGGGCCTATTCATATGGTCTCTCAGGTCGATGGAACATCATCGACGAACCATTCATGCAGTGGAGCCGCAAATGGCTTTCCATGTTGGCCTTCAGCCCAGGCTGGGGACAGCGTGGTAAGGCACCTGGAAACACCACTTCGTTCTACGAACTCTATGTGATGAACAGCAGCAACTATGGTCCGGCAACGGGAAGTGTATCGGCTTATCCTGTAGGCTACCTGTCGAAGATGCGTATCGACGACCTGAAGCGTGAGACAAAGACGGGTATCAACCTGAAAACTGACGTGGGCTTGTTCAACGACCGTATCGAGGCGGAAATCTCTTACTATAACGAGAAGACCACCGACCTGATGATGAATAATGTCAAGATTCCTTCATCTTCCGGCTATTCCATCCAAAGTGTTGCCAATGTTGGCGCCATGACTAATGAGGGATGGGAAATGAGCCTGAATTTCAACAATATCATCAAGGTGGGCAAATTCTCGATGAGTGCGAAGTTCAATATGCAGCAGAACTATAACGAGGTGACCGAGATGGACGAGCGTGTGCTGGCTGGTATCAATACCGATTGGAGCGCAGGCAACGGCATCTATCTGCCACGTGTGCAGGTGGGAAATCCTCTGGGTTCAATCTATGGCTACCGTTATAAGGGCGTCTACCAGTATGGCTACGAAGGTGCAGTGGACCTTTGCACTAAAGCAGGTGAACAGGCTGTCAAGAACAACCAGAGTTTCAACAATGAGACCTGGTATAATCAGTGGCTCTCTGAAGGTCATACTGCTCCTTTTGCCCTTGACGAGCAGGGACGAGTGCTGATGAATTCTGACGGCACACCCAAGCACATGGTCTATGATTATGATGGTGTGAACTACCAGTTCCGTGGAGGTGACGCCATCTACGAGGATATCAACCACGACGGAGATATCAATCAGTTGGATGTGGTCTATCTGGGCAACTCGCTGCCAAAGTTTGACGGTGGCTTCGGCTTCACGTTCAAATACGACAGATGGAAGCTCACCACACAATTCACCATGCGACTCGGATACAAGGTAGTAAACGCTGCGCGTATGGAACTGGAGAAGATGTCGACCACCTACAACCAGACGGCTACCGTCAACTACCGCTGGCGTAAGGATGGCGACGAAACACCTATACCGCGTGCTCTCTATGGTGACAACTCGGCCTACAACTGGCTGGGAAGCGACCGTTACGTGGAGGATGGCTCGTTCTTGCGCTTCAACTATGCGCAGCTGTCGTATGATGCTCCGACGAAATGGGTGAAGTCAGTAGGATTGAGCAGCCTGAAGGTCTATGTGTCGGCCAACAACCTGTATTGCTGGACTAAGTACAGCGGTGCAGAGCCAGAACGTAGCAGTGAGACATGGAAGTGGGCTACCGATGCCGGTAAGACGGCCCGTCCGCGCACCATGACAGTAGGTATTAATCTGGGACTTTAAGCATTACGACACAAACATAAAAAAGAATATGACTATGAAGAAATATATATTGTTTGCTCTGGCCGGTCTGTCGCTGACGTCCTGTCTTGATACGGAGGTGCTGCCCAAAGACCAGATTACTGGCGATGACTTCTGGCAGAACAAAGAGCAGGTTTCGCAGATGGTGGCAGGTGCCTATAAGACCATGTGCGACGAGGATGTGGTGGAGCGCTTCATCGTCTGGGGCGATTTTCGTTCCGATGAACTGACGGCACTCACAGACCCCCTGAACAACACCAAGGAGAACGACCTGAAGAAATTAGATCTGGGCAACGTAGACTATAATTGCACCTATTCTAACTGGGAAAAACTCTATCAGGTCATCAACCGCTGTAACATTGTGCTGAGCAAGGCTGGTGGCGTCGTGGCAAAGGATCCCAATTACAACCAGTCGACATACAATACCGATGAGTCGCAGATGAAAGCCCTGCGCGCACTGTGTTATTTTTACCTGGTACGTGCCTTCCGCGACGTACCTTATCAGGCTACGGCCGTCATCAACAGCAGCGAGGTGGAGGCACTACAGCAACTGGCTCCCGACTCAGTATTGACACTCTGTATCAACGACCTCAAAGATGCACTGCAGCATCCGCTGAGCTCAGAATCGACTTCTGCGGGCTGGCGAAACACGGGTCTCATTACCAAGAATGCCATCAACGCTATCCTGGCCGACATCTATCTATGGCGTGCCTCGGTGCACCGTAGTACTGCCGACTATCAGCAGGCCATTGCATATTGTGATGCAGTGATTGATGCCAAGAAAGCACAGTACATGAATGATGACAATACATCATCAACGGGTGGCAGCCGCCGCCCGGGTGGGAATAACTTCGTGGAGAACAGCGACTATCCGCTGATTGTCGGTGAAGAGGCCTACGAGCGAATCTTTATCGACGGCAACTCGGCAGAGAGCATCTTTGAGATTCAACTCGATGGTCAGAACAGCAAGAACACGGCTTTGTTTAATTGCTATTGGAGCATTGGCGGACGTGCTTTCGGACTGATGAAAGTGCCCCGTGGCATCTTCGGTACAACCACCAATTCCATCAGTATCTATACCAGTGAGTTCGACTACCGTTTCTATGAGAATTGCTTCAATGTGAACTCTACTACCGATGTTACCAATATGGATGTGAGGAAGATGGTGGATATGACAACTACCAACAATAGTGAGACCACCCGCAACCCGGTGACGATGTCGACCAGTTCGCACCCCTACTCGGCAATTGGTAGAAGCGTTTCAACTCAGCAATACAAGCAGAACTGGATTGTCTACCGTCTGACCGACATTATGCTGATGAAGGCAGAAGCATTGGTGCAGCTGGGCGACGCCACATCGCTCGACGATGCGTTTAATCTGGTCTATGAAGTTAACCGCCGCGCCATGTCAGACAAGTCGAAGGCTGTGACTAAGGATGGACTCGTGTCGCAGGAAGACTATGAACTGCTCGTGATGAACGAACGCCAGCGCGAACTCTGTTTCGAGGGCAAGCGCTGGTTCGACTTGCTGCGCTATAACTATCGCCATACCGCCAATCCCGCACAGTGGGACAAGACACTCTATCAGATTGCCGTTGAAAAGGGTATGGGTACGAATCACTCGGGCAATACGAAGAAAGACATCTACTTCGAACCCAACTATGCCCAGTTTACGGCCATCCTTCAACGTAAATACACTGAGGGCGGTTCTGCCATCTTAGGGAAGATGGCCACCGAGGCACATCTTTATCTGCCCATATTGAATGCTCAGGTTCAGGTAACCCCGCTGCTTCATCAGAATCCGGTTTACGATGCTGAAGATATCTATGTAAAAAATTAATCATAATGACTACGTGTTATGAAAAAGAATATATTTAAAACACTCGTTGTAACGGTCTATGGCTTCGTGGTGACTGCCGCTGTGCTGATGACTTCATGTCAGGCAGAGCCCGATGACTCCAACCTGTATGTGTTCAAGGGCGAGACCATCAGCGATTTTATTGCCAATAATGATTCGGCATTCAGCAGCTTCAGGTATATCATTACCAAGTGCGGCTACGACCGGATATTGAGCTCTTACGGCACTTATACATGCTTCCTGCCCACCAATGAGGCAGTAAACCACTATATTGACAGCCTGTATAAGGATTCAGAAGCCATCATAGAACATAATGGCATGACGGAGAACTCGCTGGAAGGTATGCCTGACAGTCTGTGCCGCGACATCACGTTGTTTCATCTGCTCAACACCAAGGTGCTGACGGTGGATATGGGAATAGGAAAGACGCTGACATCGATGCAGGGCCGACAGATCAATACTGGTATCAGCAATTCGTATAATGTGCTGAACGAAGGTGCCGCCATCACCATGAAAGACTATGAAGTGGTGAACGGTGTGGTGCATGTGATAGACAAGGTGATTCCCCGCTCCAACCGACTGGTAAGCGGCGAGATGGAGAAGATGGAAGGTTTTACGCTGTTCAACCAGTTGCTGCGTGCCACCCATATCGATGAACTGCTCACTGAGACAGAGAAGAAACAAACCTTCGACGAATTGCCAACCGTCATACCAGGTGAGGACGGTGCAACCTCATATTGGATTACCAAGACGCCTTCAAAGATCAAATACACTATCTTTGCAGAGAGCGACGAAGTCTTTAAGGCACATGGCATCAACTCGTTGGAGCAGTTGCACGACAGTGTCAATAAGTGGTATCAGTATGCTGCCAACAGCAAGAACGATGCACAGCATCCAGGATGGTACGACTATGCACGCGACCAGAAGGTGACCATCAGCACCGGCATAGACTTTGAGAACCCGTGGAACACGCTGAATATGTTCGTGCGCTATCATATCCTGGCTTTTGGCGTGGCCAAGAACGTGATGCTGCTCGACCAGTGTGTCTATGATAAGGATGGCTGGAACGGTGACTACTTCGACTATTATGAGACCATGCTGCCCAACACCCTATTGAAGGTGTGGCGCGTGAAGACGTTCCAGGGCATGACAGTGAACAAAACGTATCTGAACCGCTATGTGACTAACAATACCCTGACCGACGGGGTGGAGAATATAGGCTCTAACGAGATGCACAAATTGGTGTATGAAGGCAATGAGGTGGATGTCGACGGTATGCGTGAGCCTCTCAATGGCTATATCTATCCGTTGAGTGATATCCTGGTCTATAATGCTCAGGTACCCAACGGCGTGCTGCGCGAGCGTATGCGCTTCGATGTGTTGTCGCTGCTACCAGAGGTGATGAGCTCCAATTTCCGTGGAATGTTTGTAGCCGACCTGCAGTCAGTGAGCAACGAGACGGGCAGGAGCCGTGTACGCTTCCCTGTAGATTATTTTGACAATGTGGTGGTGTATAACGGTAATAAGACACGTATCGATATGAATATCATTGCTGATCCGGGTACCAACTCATTCCTTCTGTATAAGGGCGACTCGTTCCAGGGAAAGGGAGTCTATGACCTGGCTATTAAGTTGCCGCCGGTTCCCGAGGGACTTTATGAACTGCGTGTCGCTGCCACTAACTTTGGTAACCGTGGATCCATGATGCAGTTCTACCTTGGTACAAGCAGTGACCTGCGTGATATGAAAGCCATTGACATCCCTATCGACCTGCGTATGCCTACTACAATCTCAGAGGATGATCCCCGACTGGCTGATATCGGATATTGCCCTGTCAATGATGAAGAGAATTATCCGGAGGCCTATGCCGACCGTGGTGTGGAGAGCGACAAAGTGATGCGCACACATAGCTATATGCGCGATGCTTTGTCGATAGTGAAAGAGAGTGATGGAAGTACGGCCAAACCGCGTGGATTCAATGCCCGTTACATTGCCTATCAGTTGCGTCGTATCCTACTGAAAGACAACTTCAAACAGGGTGAGTACTGGCTGCGCATGAAGACTGTGCTTCCCAAATACGACGACCGCAAGTATCAGCTTGACTATATTGAACTGGTGCCGGTATCGGTCTACGACAATGGTGTCTATATGGAAGATATGTATTAATATAGTAAAGACATGTTGATGATATGAAGCGAAATAAATATATATATGATGTGATGGCAGTTGCTGCACTGACGGCAACATTATCGTGCACCGACTTTGACGACTACAACTCTGCCTTCGACGGCAGCAGTGACAATCTGGGAACAAAGGCAACACAGACCCTTTGGGCCAATATCTCGTCGCAGCAGAACCTGTCGCAGTTCTCAGAAGTACTGAAAAAGACAGGCTTCGACAAACAACTCGACGGCACCAGGTTCTATACTGTATGGGCACCGGAAAACGGAACCTTCAACTACGACTCATTGATGGCTGTCGACAGTACAGCCATGATGGACCGCTTTGTCCAGAACCATGTGGCAAACTTCAACTTCCCGGTAACAGAGAGTACTTTCAACGAGCGTGTACATATGTTGAACAACAAGTCGTATACGTTTGAAGGCACTGCCAACGGAACTACCTTCGACGGTATCAAGGTTGATCAGGCCAATATCCCTGGCATCAACGGCACTATGCATTCACTCAGTAACGGCGCTGTAGCCTTCCTGCCGAGTCTGTATGAGTATGTGCTCGACACAGTCGAGGCCAAGACGGCATCGTTTGACTCTATCAGTGCCTATCTGTTTGCAAAAGAAGAGCGCAAACCCGACTATACAAAGAGTATAGAGGGACCTATCGACGAGAACGGTAACCAGACCTATAGCTACATCGTATATAATGTGGTGAACCCATTGGTGGGGGCCACTGAAGGACGTAGCGTAAACAGCGTCAATGCCCGATGGGATATAGAGGACAGTACGTTCACCGTGGTGGTGCCAACCAATAAGGCTTATATTGATGCCTATGAGCGTATTGCCAAATGCTACAACTATGTGTCTTCGGTCAATTACTGGAAATTCCCTGAGAAAACAGACGTGGCTGCAACAAGTGAAAAGGTCAATGTCAAGGTGGCACAGATGGATACCACCACGACACGCACCTATCTATTCAACCAGTCGACGTTTAACAACAACAACTGGCGCAATCGCTGGCTGGTGAATCCTAATGACCCCAACAAGGAGAAAACCAACGATACCATCTGTTCTACCAGATATTACTATTTCTCGAATGCTACAGAGCTGCTCAACGACCATTTGGTGAAACGTGTCAGGATGAGCAACGGATGGGCTCATATCGTTGACTCGCTGGCATATCATCCATGGGAATTCTGGAATCCGATGATTCAGGTTAATATTTTCAGCAAGGATTATAGGGCACGTGTACTGGCTGCCACGCCTTACACACGATCGGTGGCCTATGACGAACTGGATACTGAGAAGGGTACTGACCTCTATCGCTATCTGGAACTGCAGTCGGCCGATGGTGCCCAGTCGGACTCGTATTTCTATATCAACGGTGTACGCTCCACTACTTATCAGGTGTATGTTGTTACCGTGCCCGCAAATATCAAAATAGGCTCTACAGAGCCTTCACGCTCCTATAAGTTCAAGGTCACGATGAACTATGCTGATGCCAATGGTGCTGTCAAGGCCGTGGGCACCCCGTCGGTGGATCTCGGTACGTTCACTTCCGATTCGACAAAGATAGACACTATCAATGTAGGCAAGGTGACTTTCCCTGTGGCTTATTACAATACGAATGCATACCCCTTTATCCAGATAAAGAGTATGCGTAGCACATGGAACAAGAAGGAGTGGGATACCTTGGACAACGACTTGAGAATTGCTGCTATATATCTGGTTCCGGAAGATTACGATGCTTATCTGAAAGAACAGAAGGAAGCCAATAACCCTGAACAAACAGAAGAATAATTATGAAACACACTGTATATAAGATGATTCAGAAGTCGTTTCTGAGAAATGCGTTCTGCCTGGCTGCTATCATAGCATCGATGCCGGCTGTGGCTCAATATGATGTGAACGAAGACTTCACCGAAAGCGAGCAAGTGGAGACACCGAAGCCATTGAGACGGCAGGCTATGCCGAAGGAGAACTATGAGATGAAGACCATCAAGGGTTTGGTGATGGACGAAGCTTCCAAATCTCCCCTCGCTGGTATTCAAGTGCGGATGTTGGGCAATAACCGCTATACGGCGATGTCCGACGATGATGGTACCTTCGTTATAAAAGTGCCAGTCTTCGCCACGGCCCTTTATGTTCATTCCTCGGAATTCCTTGCCCAGCAAGTGGCTATACCTTCTGATACCACACGTTTGGTGCAGATATTCATGTTGAGTGATAAATACAAGAGTATGTATACCGACGAGACCACCTACACGGCAAAGCGTGGCTTCACTTCTACGGCAGTGCAGAACCTGACGATTGATCAGGAGATTGCAGAACGTCTGGGGGCTGATGTGCGTTCAGTGCAGCGTTCAGGACAGTTGGCTATAGGCAACAATGTGTTTATCCGCGGTTTGAATTCCATCAACGCATCGTCGCAGCCGCTCATCCTCGTTGATGGTGTGGAGGTAGATTTGCAACTCGGTCGTGAAGCCTTGCACAATGGATTCACACTCAATGAGCTGAGTACGCTGATGACTGCTGATATAGATAACGTGACGGTATTGAAGAATGCCACGGCACTCTATGGCGCACGTGGTGCCAATGGTGTTATTTTGATAGAAACGAAACGTGGTCATTCGATGGCAACACGAATCGATGCCGACTTGTCGCTGGGCATCAGTCTGGTACCGCAGTTGCCCAAGATGATGAATGCCTCGCAATATCGCATCTATGCTACCGAGATGATGGGTACTATTGAGGACTTGCGCAAGGACATGCCAGTATTCAACTTCCTCAATGACGACAATTCAAAGAGCAACTATTATTACCACGACTATCATAACAATACTGACTGGGCTGACGAGGTCTATCGTGAGGCCATCACTCAGAATTACAGCATCAATGTGCAGGGTGGTGACAATGTTGGTATGTATAACCTATCGGTGGGATATGCTGATGGAAAGAACACGATGAAGGGTATGGATTTTAATAGGATGAATGTGCGTTTCAACACAGATATCAACATTATTCCTATCTTGGATACGAAGTTCAATCTTTCGATTGCTCGTACTACAAGTCTGATGAAGGACGACGGGGCACTGGAGGATTTCTCACAGTCGACACCGACATCGCCAGGATTCCTCGCCTTGATCAAGTCGCCTTTGCTCTCACCGTATCAATGGAACTCCAATCTGAATGGAGGAAATGGTGCTTTCTCATCATCTCTCAGCTTGTCGGACGATGCATTCCTCAGTGGCATAGGAGTGCTCAATACGGCTTTGGCTAATCCTGTGGGTATCTTGAAAGAGGCAGATGCTGATTACAAGAATAATATAGAGAACATGAATTTCAGGGTGATGCTGGAGCCCACACTGAAATTAGGACGTGACTTTAAACTGACCTCTGCTTTCAGTTATTCACTGACACGTAACTCGCAGCGTTACTTCCGTCCCACCGACGTGGTGCCTGGCTTCGTCATTTCACGTCTTGGTACGGTCTATGCCAAGTATGCCACACTCTTTTCCAAAGAAGGAAACGTGTTGAGTAACACGCATTTGGACTATTCACATATTTTCGGTGCTCACTCGCTAAAGGCTTTTGCTGGTTTCCGCCTGAACTTCTTCACGTTTGATAGCGACATTGCTTCTACTCAGTTCCGTACGGCAGACGCTGTGACCAATAAGAGTCCCAAGATTGATGCATCAACGTCGCATTATTACAGTGCTGATGGACATAACGACGTGTGGAAACAACTACAGTGGTATGGCAATGTAGACTATAACTACATGAACCGCTACTTCGTCACACTTTCACTTTTGGGTGAGGCAAACAGCCGCTTCGGTAAAAACGCTGAGGATGGAATGAAACTCTTCGGTGTGAAGTGGGCATTGTTCCCCAGTGTGCAAGCAGGTTGGGTACTGACCAACGAGAACTGGTTCCCCAAGAACGCGGGTATCGACTATCTGCGTATCCATGCCGGCTATGATATCAGCGGTAATGATGATATCAACAATATCGCTGCCCGTACGCTATACACCATGGTGAAGTATAACAACCTGGCTAACGGTTTGCAACTGACCAATATAGGTAACGACAAGATTCAGTGGGAGACTACCCATAAGTTCAACATTGGTTTCGAAGCCAATCTGCTCCATAACCGTATTGGCTTAGGATTCGACTACTTCCATCACACAACCAAGAATTTGCTAACGCTGATGTCGTTTGAGGACCAAATCAGCGGTATCGACAAATACTGGACTAATGGCGGTGAACTGCAGAACCAGGGCTTTGAGGCTCAGATTAGCGTGAAGCCCGTCGTGACAAAGTCGTGGACAGTGGAAGTGGGAGCATCGATGGGACATTATCAGAACAAGGTGACACAGTTGCCCGATGGTGATTACACCTCTTCTGTATATGGCGACAACAATATCATAACACAGGTGGGAAGCCCCATCGCCCTGTTCTATGGCTATAAGACGGCTGGTGTGCTGAAAGACGATGCCGCAGCCAGGGAAGCAGCCAAGGCGGCAGGCAAGGACGACTATCTGTATATGCTTGACGAGACCGGAGCTAAGCAGTACTTCAAGTCTGGTGATGTACATTTCGTTGACCTGAATAACGACGGAATGATTGACGAGAGTGATAAGACTGTGATAGGCGACCCCAACCCCGACATCTATGGTAATATCTTTGCCAAGGTGACGTGGAAGAACCTGACTCTGGCCGCCAACTTCAACTATTCGCTGGGAAACGACGTTTACAACTACCAACGTATGTTGCTGAACTCAGGCAGTAACTTCTGGAACCAGCAGGTGGCAACAACCAAGCACTGGCGCTATGAAGGTCAGGTCACAGATATGCCGCGCATAGCCTATGGCGACCCCATGCAGAACAACCGTTTCAGCGACCGGTGGATTGAGGATGGCAGCTATCTGCGCCTGAAGACACTCACCCTGTCATACAAGATTCCTATCGTGTCGTCTTATCTGCAGGGTCTGACTGTCTATGGTGAGGCGCGCAACCTCTTTACCCTTTCGAGATACCTGGGCAGCGATCCGGAGTTCAGTATCAACAGTGGTGTGATGTATCAGGGCATTGATGCCGGAAACCTGGCACAGAGCCGTTCGTTCACACTGGGTGTTAAAGTCAATCTCTAATTCAAAGGCAATATGAAAAAGACAATATTTTTCCTGATGGGATTCGTCGCTCTGTCGATGTTCTCTTGTAGCGATATGCTTGAGGTAGAGGAATCCCGTAATGTTGATGGCGACAAGGCTATCGATAAGAAAACTGACTCTCTGTTCTATGCATGGGGTATCATGCAGGCCATGCAGCAGGCTGCCGATATGTATGTGTTGCAAAACGAGGTACGTGGAGACCTGATTGATGTCACCACGTCGGCAAGTACCCATCTGCAGACCTTGGCTGACTTTACGGCTACCGGGAAGAATGAGTATAATGCTGCCTATCTGTATTACAAGGTGGTGAACAACTGCAATAACTACCTGGCCCACCGTGACACCACACTCTATGATGCCAGTGATAATGTCACCACGGAGGAGTATGCCGCTGTGTTATCGTTCCGTGCATGGGCCTATCTGCAGTTGGCTCGTCAATACGGTCAGGTGAAGTTCTTCACTGAGCCGCTCACCAGCATCTCAGAGATTAATGACAAGAGTCGCAACCTCCCTCTTGTAGATATCAACTACATCATTTCAGATTTACTGCCCGAACTTGAAAAGTTTGCAGACACATCTGTTCCTTCATACCCCAACATCGACCGTGGTAATGGACAGGTGGCTATCAGCAATCGTCTCTATATCCCAGTTCATGTTATCTTGGGTGAGATGTATTTGGAGCGTGGCCAGGCAGGTGACTGGATGAAAGCTGCAGAGCATTATTACAAGTATCTGTATAATAACAAAATCTTTGCTCATCGCGCATGGGCTAATGCTGATCTTACAGAATGGGTGTTGCGCAATCCTGAAGCTTCAATACCCCTTGATCTTAATTATTATTACAACCGGACTCGCTATTGGTCGCCTGCAACGACATTGACAGATGCCTATCAGAATTATGCTAACCATAATAACTGTATTATATCCTACATTCCCATGGCAACCAATTATCTCTTGGGACAAACCACACGACTGCCAGAGATTTTCGGCTATGACTATTATGCCACAGGTAATGAGGAACGCTGGTTGAGACCGCAGTTGGTTCCGTCGAAGGCCTACGATGCATTAGCTGACAGTGCTGACTATTATTATGTGCCGAATGTTACATCTCTTTCGCCTACAGCTTCTTATTCCAGTTTCAAACTGGGCGACCAGCGTCGCAACATCGCTGTCTATGAGTATACGCTGAATGACTCTACTTATACGATTCCTGTTGTGCACAGGTATATCAACACCGTACTATATCGCGCAACAACGATATGGCTCCACCTTGCTGAGGCCCTCAATAGGGCTGGCTATCCAGATGCAGCGTTCGCAATCCTGAAGGATGGAATTTACGATAAGTTGGCAAATTCTGTTGTGACTGTGGATTCTATCACTGGACAACTTCAAGGCTATATCCAACCAGAGACGATGAAACTATTTACCGATAGTGCCAGTGTGGTTTCGTTCTTGGGACGTGGCGGTGATGTCTATGTCACTGGCGCATATCGCAACTATGGCCTTCACGGTAACGGATGTAGTGACGAGGAAGGTATTGGAGGTGCCCGCTCGCTTTATCAGCTCGATACCATAGTCACTGTGAAGCTGTCGCAAATCGAACTTGAAATGGGTGTTGCGCGCCAGAATACAAAACAGGACACCATCAATGCTGTTGAGGATTTGCTCTGCGATGAATATGCCATGGAGTTCGCCTTTGAGGGCTGCCGCTTCTCTGATCTTCGTCGTATGGCGCGTCACAAGAATGAAGCAGGACTATATGATCCGAAGTTCGGCTCTAAATGGTTTGCCAAGAAACTCGCCGACAAAGTGAAGAGTTCTGGTGTAGATCTCACTAATGAGGCTAATTGGAATCTTCCTTTAAATTGATTCATATATGAAGAAGATCCTTATTGTTTGCGCTCTTACTGCCATGATAACATCTGCAGTAAGGGCGCAGATTGTTTGGTTCGACGGGCAGCATCCCGTCAGCTATCAGGTGGTGGGCAAGACCGACCCCGTGGTGAAGATTGCCCTTGAGATGTTCTGTGGAGATATGGAACAAGTCACAGGCCTGCGGCCTGTAAAAAGAGGAGAGAGGAGAGCGGAGAGAGGAGAGAAAAATGCTGTGATACGTATCGTGCAGGGTAAGAGCACGGATGACGGGTTCCGGCTGAGCGTGAAGGATGGACAGATATGGGTGGAGGGACATAACGGTCGTGGTGCTGCCTACGGCCTGCTGGAGTTGAGTCGCATGGCAGGCGTATCACCCTGGGTATGGTGGGGCGATGTGGTGCCTGAAAAGAAAACTCGTCTCACTTTGCCTGAGACGTTCTCATACGAGCACACCCCCTCGGTAGCTTATCGTGGCATCTTTATTAATGATGAGGACTGGAGTCTGCGCAACTGGGCGTGGAAGAACTATGAGAAGACGACGGTGAGCACCGGTCGTCCTGCACAGTTTGGCGCTATGGGGCCAAAGACTTATAAAGCCATCTTCCAACTATTGCTCCGTCTGCGTGCCAATGCTATCTGGCCAGGCATGCATACAGGTACACCGGGCTTCTTCACCGTTAAGGGCAATAAGGAGATGGCTGATTCCTGTGGCATCCTCATCGGCACCTCGCATTGCGAACCGTTGCTCAGAAACAACGTAGCAGAGTGGGACCACGTTTCCCGTGGTCCATACAACTATATCACCAATCGCGAGCAGGTGCAGCAATACTGGATAGAGCGTCTGAAGGAGGTGAAAGGTTACGAAGAATTCTTTACCATTGGTATGCGTGGCATTCACGATGGCTCGATGGAAGGCGTTCACACTAAGAAAGAGAAACTGGAAGGTCTGCAACAGGTGATTGACGACCAGCGCGAACTGATACGTAAATATTATAATAAAGAGGTGGAAAAAGTGCCTCAGGTCTTCATTCCTTATAAAGAGGTGTTGGAGATTATGGAAAGTGGACTGAAGGTACCCGATGATGTGACGCTGATGTGGTGCGACGATAACTATGGCTATATGACCCGCCTCTCGGACGAAGAGCAGCAGAAGCGCTCGGGTGGGGGAGGCGTGTACTATCACCTCAGCTATTGGGGCCGCCCACATGACTATCTGTGGTTGACAACGACGCAGCCCGGCCTGGTTTACTCAGAGATGAAGGCTGCCTACGACCATAACTGTCGTAAGCTGTGGATAGTGAATGTACATGACCCGAAGGTGGCGGCTTATGATTTGGAATTGTTTTTGGATATGGCGTGGGATATTGAAAGCCTCACCCCCAGCCCCTCTCGCGGTGGAGAGGGGAGTGGTCAGACTATTTCCATAGGGGAGCATTTGAAGCGGTGGCTCTGCACGCAGTTTGGTGAGAAGGCAGGCAAGCAGTTGTTCCCTGTTATGAAGGAGTTTTATAGGCTCTGCGGTATTCGCAAGCCAGAGTTTATGGGGTGGACGCAGGTAGAGTTGTCGGATAGGAACGCATATCCGCGTGGACGCTCTCAGGTTATCGATACGGAATTCTCGGAGTCGGAGTTCGGTAATGAGATGAACCGCTATCTGCAGGATTATGCTGCTATTAGCAAGACGATAGTCGATGTAGAGAAGTCTATACGTCCTGAGTTAAAGGATGCTTACTTTGCTCACGTCAAGTACCCCGTGCTGGCTGCAAAGGCGATGGCAGATAAGATGCTGTATGCCCAGAAAGCCCGTTCGAAGTATATGGGACAGACCGACAAGGCGATGGAAGGTCGTGAGGATTATATGAAAGCAATGGCTGCCACAAGTATCCGTGCCTACCGTGAGATTCAGGAACTGACTCGCCAGTATAATGCTTTGGTTAGTGGTAAGTGGCAGGGTATCATGAACATGATGCCTCGTGATTTGCTAGTGTTCAACCCTCCAACGTTGCCCTACCTGCCCGAAGACCTTACTCTGAAGGCTCCAGTATTGAAGGAGAGTACTCTTGCCGGAGACGATTTCGTGGCAAAGAATGCTTATAGATACAGTCAGGCCTCTGATGGTTGTCAGCCCATCCAGATGTTAGGTCATTCGATGAATGCTGTTTCCATACCGAAGGGTGGGGAACTGACATTCGATTTTACGGTAGAAAAGGAGGGCGATGCCACTCTTTATACTGCAATGATTCCAACCCAGCCTAATGATAAGTGGGATCTGCGTTATCAAGTTCAGCTTGATAACCAAGAGCCTGTTGTTATCTCGTTGAAGGAGAAATACCGTTCAGACTTCTGGAAAGGGAGTGTGCTGCGTGGTCAGGCGCTGAAGCAGACGCCTGTTAATGTGAATAAGGGCAAGCATACCTTAAAGATTAAGGCTCTCGATGACCATATCATTATGGACCAGTGGATGCTGGACTTCAAGAAAGACCGTAAGTTTTATGTAATACCCGTAGGAGATTGAAAATTGAGAATTATGAAACGGTTTCTGCTAAGTTTATCATTTATCATTTGTCATTTATCATTTCTTGCTCAGGCAAGCGTCCCAGAGGGCCGAGCGAGCTTTGCGCAGCGAAGCGCCAACATCGTGTTTATCGGCAACAGCATCACCTACGGTGCCCTGCATGAGCAGCGTGAACAGACGGCTCCGCCGGTGCAGTGTGCCCGTTGGCTATCCCAACGGGAAGGCATCGACACCGTCTATTTCCGTAATTGCGGACGTAGCGGTAAGACCACCTATCATTTTCTGCCCAATGCTGCCGACGTGATACCCGCAGGCGACAAGACCTACTTCGGCGATGTGGTGGCGAAGACGCGTGAACTGGTGAAGGCGCATGCAGGCCTGCCTCTTATCTTCAGCATCATGCTGGGAACGAACGATACCGTAGAGCGTACAAAAAACAAACATACTGAGCCAGATGATTATGTCAGGAATCTCACTACCATCATCGATTCATTACTCACGCTCTGGCCCGATGCCCATGTGGTATTGAATAAACCGATATGGTATTATCCTGACTATCATACCAAGGGTGGCTCTATCGCCAGCAAGAAGAGTCTGAAACTGATAGGCACTTATTATAAGAGTTTTCCAAAGGTCATCGCCAATTGTAAACCGGGGCATGTACATATAGGTGATGCTGATGCCTATTCTTACTTTAAGAAGTATTACAAAACCGATGTCTTTGAGGAAAAGGATGCCCGCAGCAAGAGCTACTGGCTGCATCCCAACGAGCAGGGAGCCAAGAAACTGGCAGAGTATTGGGGTAAGGCGATTCTTCCTATACTGCTGAACTATGTGGTCGATGCCAGTGACCTGCCCTTATTATCCGACCGTCTGCATTTCAATGCACAAGGTGCCGAGACTTTGGGCGACCGTGTCTATGAAACCATGAGAAACAAGAAGATTATAAAATAAAAACCGGAACAAAAAAACTATTATGTACAAGTCAATGAAATCAATTCTTTTAATCCTGTCCTGTCTGCTGACTGTCGGGATGCAGGCACAGCGATTGCAGCAGAAACTGGGACGCGGCGTAGTGGCTGTGAACCGCAGTGGCAGCAGTATTCGTAGTGTAACCTCCAGTTCTGGAACGGGCTCACTCATCTCTTGGCGCAAACTGGCGCAGGAACCGGAAGGCACCACCTATAACGTCTATAAACGTGCGAAGGGAACAACGGCGTACACGAAGATCAATTCCAAGCCCCTTGCCGTCACCTGTCTTTCGACAACCTTGACCAACAACACCGAGTATGCTGTAACCGCTATCTCGCCAGAGGGAGTCGAGGGCGAAATGAGTACTCCTTACTTATATAAGACACAGGCATACCCAAACGTGTGGTTCGATTTCAACTTCGACAATACGGTGATTAAGCGTGATGACTACCGCACGAAGTACTGCTGGCCTATGGATCTTGACGGCAACGGTGAATACGATGCCGTGGTCGTCGATCGACTCTATGCCGGAGCAACTGATAGTGAGGAGGGAGGCGACAATACGGCTACAACTACCCATAAGATTCAGGCATATAAGCTTGATGGCACACTGTTGTGGACTGTCGATATGGGACCCAACGTCAACATCTGTGCCGGACAGAACGATATGGTGCTCGCCTATGATATCAACTGCGACGGACGCTGCGAGGTCATTGTTCGTAGCAGCGACGGCACCCGCTTCTGGGACAAGAAGAACGAGACGTGGGGCAAGTACGTGGGCGGCAAAGATATGTCCGACACCGATGGCGACGGTATCACCGACTATCGCACTCAGACGAAGCGTAATCCCCCTGTCTATATGTCGGTCATCGACGGAAAAACGGGCGAAGAACTGACATACGCGGAGATGCAATATTCGTGGGTCACTGACGGCAACGACCACTATGGTCGCGACAATCGTGCCTCGTATATGAATTTCGGCTATGGTGCGATGGAAGGCCATTTCGGTATTGCCTATCTCGACGGCATCCATCCTTCACTTGTCATGGAGTGTGCCGACCGTGAGAGCGGCGGCCTCCATCATGTCTATGTGCACTCCTGGGATTACGATTGGAGTAGTGGCTCTGCTGAAAGCTGGCACCATAGCCATACTTGGAGTGCCAACGATAAGCGTCCCGGATGTGCCGAGTTCCATCAGATACGTATCCTCGATGGCGACGGTGACGGTTGTGATGAGATGTGGACAGGAGGCTACGGCGTGAATCCTGCGCAGAACCGCTATGTCTCTACAGGCCTGGGCCACGGCGACCGCTTTATCATCAGCGATATTGACCCTGACCGTCCCGGGTTGGAGGGCTTCGCTATCCAGCAGAGTGCTCTCTTGGGGCAGTGTCTCTATGATACCAAGACGGCAGAGCGCATTAAGGAATGGTATCTACCCAGCGTCTATGACGTAGGGCGTGGCACCTGTTTGGATATCGATGCCTCACATAAAGGCTACGAGATACTGAGCTATGCCGACGAGTTCGTCTACGACTGCAAAGGCGAAAAGACGGGGCAGACGCGCAGCGGCTCGATGTACGAAGGCTCTTGGTGGGATGGCGACCTGCAACGTGAGTGGATCAACTCGCCTGGCGGCAGTGGCTGGGGCACTAACATGATGGTCAGCAAGGTGTTGGGAAACCGTTTGATCGAGTTCTCGCAGGAGTCATCTTGGGCTACGCATGGTGGCACAGGCACCCGCCCTGCCTTTATGGGTGATATCACGGGCGACTGGCGCGAAGAGGTGATTCTGGCCAAGCAGGATGACAATGGTTCGACAGGACTTGTTGGCTACACCACCAATATTCCCACCACCTATAGCATCTATTGTTTGCAGCAAGACCCGCACTATCGCGGCGATTGCACTACCCGTGGTTACTATCAGCATCCCAATACGGGCTTCTACTTAGGTGGCGATATGCCCATGCCTCCGCTGCCGCCCGTCTATGAGGCCGATGTTCGCAACGAGATGGCAAGCGGTAAGAGCGTGATGTTCGACCTGCAAGGTGATAATCATTCGCCATTGACCATTGACCATTCGCCAACCATGCTGTATCTGATGAATCCGCGGGGTCATGACTATGTGTTTACAGGTAAAGGAACAACTGGTGACGGCCAGCTCATCAAATCGATGCAGGGCGCAGTGACGTTCAACTGCAACCTTGGTCATACGGGACAGAATATCATCAGCGAGGGCACGCTCACGGTCAACGGTACCATCGGCAGTCCTGTAGAACTGCGGGCTCGCGGTACGTTGAGTGGTAATGCTATGCTAAAAGATACTATCACTTTCGAAGGTGCATTGAACTACGAGGGTTGTAGGTTAGATCTTGGAAATGGCTTTAGCAATGACAATAACACGCCGGGTATTAAGTCGGCAAAGAGTATGGTGTTGCCTGGCAATGTGTATTTGGAAACAACGGCTCAACTGATAGACCTGGACTGCTCAGACTGTCCTATATCTTCAGAAGCTGCATGTGGGTATCTTTACGTTAAGGGCGACCTTACGTTTAAGGGCACCAACTATATCACCGTGAACCTCGTCTCACAAGATGCCGCCGAGTATGTCATTGCCGAATGTACGGGCAAGCTGACCTGCGACCCTACGAAGCTGAAGGTTCGCGGATTGGATGGTATCAACTACGACTTGGCGGTGAAGGACAATAAACTCGTTCTGAAGATTAACGAAACGCGTTCTCCTGCTGAAAACGTGGTGTGGACGGGTAACGAGAGTAAGGCGTGGAATTATAAAGCTCAGAACTTCAACTACAATGGTGCTACTGCTTTCGTAGCTGGAGATGTTGTCGTGTTCAACGCCCAGGCCAGCCAGAAAGCTATCACCCTTAACGAACCCATGGTTACCAATGGTGTCTTCTTCGACAGCGGGAAATATACGCTTTCCGGCGAGGGTGCCATCTCTGGCACTGGCGATGTGACCATCAATAAGGATGCCGACGTGACACTCAATATGAAGTATAGCGACTATACGGGTAAGACCATCATCAACGGTGGCACATTGACGGTACCCAACTTCTACGACGGTGGTCTGAAGAGTGCCATCGGTGCTTCTACGGCAGCCGAGGGCAACCTGCAGATCAACGGCGGTACGCTGGTACTCTCGAAGGACAATATGGCCACCGACCATATCGTGACGCTGACAGATACCGCCACCATCCGTGTAACCGCCAGCAACAGTGCTCTGACGCTCAAAGGGCAGGTGAAGGGCACGGGCTATCTGTTGAAGGATGGCCCAGGTCGCGTCAACTTCAACTACGGAGGCACCAACAACTTTGCGGGTGTCATTGTGAAGAAGGGTACGATAGCGCAAGGTGCATGGAACGCCACCTTCGGCAAGTCGGGCTCACCCATGCTGCTGGCTGGCGGCGAGGTACACCAGATAGACGTGAACTCTACTTCTACCGTTCCTAATCTGAACCATGTTGTTACCGTGCAGGAAGGCACGACGAATAAGATAGTAGGTTCTTCGCGTGGCAAGATCACTGGTACGATAAAGGGCTCAGGCAATCTGACTATCCAGACGAAATATGTGCGTTGTGATATTGGGGCGAACTTCAGTCAGTTTGAAGGACAGCTCACAGCCATTGGCGATGGCGGTAACTTCCGTCTGATGTCCAATGTCACGGATATGAGCAAGGCGAAGTTCGTTGTGGGGGCTGCCACAATAGTATCTCATATGTCGAGCGGAGGCGGTAGTGAGGCAGCAGCAACCTTGAAGATTGGTTCACTGCTGGGTACTGCTACTGACGGAGTGCTGGGAGGTAGCCAGAGCAGCTATCAGATAGGTTATCGTAATGAGGATTCCTCGTTCTCAGGTTTGTTGAAAGCAAAGAGTATCACGAAGGTGGGTAGCGGCAAACTGACGCTGAAGACCGCCGGTCATACCTCGCCCATCACCGTCAATGCTGGTACGCTGGAGTTGCAGAACACCTCAACGAATGTGCTGTGCAGTGGTACGATTACCGTTGCCAAGGGCGGCACGCTGACGGGTACGGCTACCGTGCAGACCGTCACCATGCAGCAGGGCTCTACCTTCCTTTGTTCCCTGACGGCAAGTTCTAACTCGCGCCTGACGGTCAAGGGCAACCTCACGCACAATGGCGATACTCTCCTCATCTATGTCTCCAAGTATCGTAAGCTGAAGGAAGACGACGTGCTGACGGTCTTCGATGTGGCTGGCACCCATAAGGGCGAGGTCATCGTGAGGGGCGAGACCGAGGACGGTACTGTCTACGGATTCGATACCACCGACTTGCTCACCGAAGGCAAGGTGCGTGTGTCGTCTGTGGTCACGGGCATCGAAACCATCAGCGATGCACAACGCCAGCACGAGGACGATGTCATGTACGACCTCGGTGGCCGCCGCATACAAACATCGAAGTCTGGTCTGTATATCAAGCACGGCAAGAGCGTGATCATTAAATAAAAGTTCCGCATTTCGGTTAAATAATCAAAAAGAATGGGGCAACTGCTTGTTGTTTCATTCTTTTTTTTTATCTTTGCTACCGATTTATAACTAAAACAAGTAAAAACAAACTAATCTTCAAAACAGACTACACGTATGAAAGATTTACAGATGTACATTGGCGACCAGTTCTGCGAGAGCTCGAACGGCAAGTGGATTGATGTGTTGAACCCCTCTACCGAGGAAGTGATTTCCCGTCAGCCGGAAGGCACCATTGAGGATGTGAACCGTGCCT
>Ga0256405_10004397_pt1 | contig 26440 bp, 19 predicted proteins | sample RumenRJG_02DNA_FD_189096 | JGI IMG/M metagenome (GOLD analysis project Ga0256405, IMG submission 189096) | Bovine rumen microbial communities from Lethbridge, Alberta, Canada - RJG_02 | ecosystem: Host-associated > Mammals > Digestive system > Stomach > Rumen | place: Canada: Alberta... | reverse complement strand
GGGTCAAGGATGCCGAAGGCACGGCGCAGCCGCTTTGTCCTTGACGTTCTGGGACGGGCGTGCTATCTGCCGGCGAAATCATTGGATGTTGCTGACTCCAAAATCCTACAAGAACTTGACAGCGTCCTGTTCCGCCGCCCCACTTGCTCTCAAGAGGGAAAAGGTTTATAGTAGATTTACAGAAATACCGTTTTACAGAATTTCATACAGGAGGAGGAACGAATCATGGCTATCCAGATTGTTGAGATTCCGAATCACCAGAACAAGGTACGTCTGCGCGTCGCCCGCGGGCATTTCGCCACAAGCCACAGCCATATCAATTACTACATTGACCTGACCATGACCAAACACCGGCTGTCAGAAGCCCGGATTGCCGCGGAAGAATTGTGCCGCATGTACAAGAATTCCACGATCGTGGACTCCATCCTCTGCCTGGACGGAACGGAGGTGCTGGGCGCCTGCATGGCTTCAGCACTGTCCGAGGCCGGTTTCCGGAGCATGAACGCACATCAGACGATTTACGTGGTGACTCCGGAACATACCTCCGGAAGCCAGCTGATCTTCCGGGACAATATTGCTCCGATGATTGTGGGCAAGCATGTGCTGGTGTTGGCAGCCTCCCTGGCCACCGGCTTTACCGCCCGCTCCGCTATCGAGGCTATCCGGTATTACAGCGGTGTTCCCGCAGGTGTCGCAGCAATCTTCTCCGCGATTGATGAATGTGAAGGCTTCCCGGTCAAGAGTGTTTTCACCGTAAAGGAGAACCTCCCCGATTATGTCAGCTGCTCCTCTCACAACTGCCCGATGTGCAAGGCAGGGGAAAAGCTGACAGGACTGGTCAACAGCCACGGCGTTTCTTCCTTCTGAGGACGCACTTTTTGGAAAAACGTAAGCCGGGCATCATGCCCGGCTTACGTTGTATTTCAATACCATTCGTCTTACTGACCTGCCGCGAGATAAAAAACATCCCGGGGACCTTTGTAAATAAGGTCCCCGGGATGTTGATATTATTCGAACTCGATGGTGGCGACGGGCTTTTCGCTGATATCCCACAGAACGCGGTTGACACCGTCGACGGTGGAGATGATCCGGTCACGCATGGTGCACAGCACGCTGAAGGGAATCTCCGGCACGGTGGCGGTGACAGCGTCCACGGTGTTGACCGCGCGGATGATCACTGCCCAGCCCATGTAGCGCTGGCCCTTGCCGTCCACATATTTGATACCGGTGGACTGGAAGTCGGGAATGGTGCAGAAGTACTGCCACGGAACCTCGGGCAGCTTGCCGATCTCCTCGCGGACGATGGCATCGGCCTCACGGAGCGCTTCCAGACGGTCGCGGGTGATGGCGCCGACGCAGCGCACGCCCAGGCCGGGACCGGGGAAGGGCTGGCGGTAAACCATGCCGTCCGGCAGGCCCAGCTCTTTACCGACGACACGCACTTCGTCCTTGTAGAGCAGTTTGACGGGCTCGACCAGTTCGAACTGCAGATCGTCCGGCAGGCCGCCTACGTTGTGGTGAGCCTTGACGCCCACGCTTTCCGTAATATCAGGATAGATAGTCCCCTGGGCCAGGAAGGCAATACCGTCCTGCTTGCGGGCTTCCTCCTCAAAGACACGGATAAACTCGGCACCGATGATCTTGCGCTTCTGCTCAGGATCGCTGACACCGGCCAGCTTGTCCAGGAAGCGGTCCACCGCGTCCACGTAAACCAGGTTGGCTTTCATCTGGTTGCGGAAGACTTCGATGACCTGTTCGGGTTCACCTTTGCGCAGCAGGCCGTGGTTGACGTGCACGCAGACCAGCTGCTGTCCGATGGCCTTGATCAGCAGCGCGGCGACAACAGAGCTGTCCACACCGCCGGAAAGAGCCAGAAGAACCTTTTTGTCACCCACCTGTTTCCGGACTGCCTCCACCTGCTCGGCGATGAACGCCTGGGCAAGCGCGGGAGTAGTAATCCGTTCCATGCTTTCGGGCCGTTTGTTGTTATCCATTTCCTATCCTCCAATCGATCCGTTCAATTCCACAGGGAATACATGCTAAAGAATAGGAAAAGACGGGAAAAGTGTCAATCTCTAAACATGACAAAAACATGAAGTAATTCTTATAAAAGAATGATTTTTTTCGGGAATCCGCCCGAAAAGAGGCTTGTCCGGCCCGAAAACAGGCGCACTGGAGCGGTAAAAACCGAACATTCCGGGGAAAGAAACAGAAGACGTACATTATTTGCTGTTGACAAGGAAGGCGGAAAAGCGTAAACTTCCGATAAAGGCCTTGAAGGAGAGGGCAACGGGTTATCGGCTTTCAGAGACACGGCGGTTGGTGCAAGCCGTGGGAAGAGCCCGCAGGCTGTAGCTCCAGAGCCGGAAGGAAGAAAGCGAAGGCGCAAGTAGAACCTTCCCGTGACTGCCGCGTAAGGGCATAGAACCTGTTGGGGTTCAAGAGTGGCGGTGATAAACCGCAATTTGAGTGGTACCGCGGGGATGATTATTCATGCTCGTCTCAAAGCAAAACTTTGAGACGGGCATTTTTCATTACCGGGGCATTTCGCGTCTGAGGACACGACCAGGGCTTTCCGAACGCCCTGGACCTTCGGAGGAGGTTACAAATCATGGCACAGATGACGGGACTGAATTACAAGATTCAGGAAATGGCTCACCGGATCCGGGAGCTGCGGGAGATCGAGAACTTCACGATTGCTGAAATGGCGATGAAGACCGGCGTCACCGAGCAGGAGTATATCGACTGCGAGCTGGGACGCTCCGACCTGAACTTCGCCTTCCTGTACCGCTGCGCGCTGGCATTCGGCGTCGACGTCGGCGACATTATCGAAGGTTCCAGCCCGAACCTGAACTCCTTTACCGTAACCCGGCGGGGCGAAGGCCAGCGGATTGAGGAAGCTCATGACATGATTTACTACAACATGGCGGCTTCCTTCCGGAACCGGATCGCGGAACCGCTGTATGTCCAGGCGGCTTACAGTGCGGAGGCGGAGAAGGAGGATATCAAGCTGACCACTCATGAGGGCCAGGAATGTGATATTGTCATCGAAGGCCAGTTGAAGGTACAGGTGGGCGAGCACATCAGCGTGCTGAATCCCGGCGATTCCATCTACTATGATTCCGGCACGCCCCATGGCATGATTGCCGTGGGCGGCAAGGACTGTCTGTTCTATGCCATCGTCCTGAATCCCACCGGCGCGCCGATTCCGGAACTGACGCCGGAGAAAGCCGTGCCCGGCACCGCGCTGCAAGAGTTCCCGGCGGAGAACGGCCGGACCCGTGTGTGGCACCGCTATGCGGACGTGGAGAAGGATGAGAACGGAACGCCGGTGAAGATCGCCTTCAAGAATACGGAGAAGTTCAACTTCGCCTTTGACGTGATTGACGCCATCGCGGACGAAATTCCGAACAAGCTGGCCATGCTCCACCTGGACAGGGAAAAGAACGAGCATCGCTTCACCTTCAACGATCTGAAGCGCGCGTCCAACCGCTGCGCCAACTATTTCAAATCCCTGGGCATCAAAAAAGGCGACCGGGTCATGCTGGTGCTGAAGAGGCACTACCAGTTCTGGTTCTCGATCCTGGCCCTGGAAAAGATCGGCGCTATCGCGATTCCCGCCGTGGCCCAGCTGCAGGAGCACGACTTTGAATACCGCTTCAACGCAGCCGGCGTGAAGGCCATCATCTGCACCGCGGACGGAGACACCGCCCACCAGGCGGATCTGGCGGCCAAGAACGCGCCGAACCTGGAACTGAAGCTGATCGTGAACGGGGAAAGGGAAGGCTGGCACAACTTCGACGAAGAGTACCAGATGTATTCCACCCACTTCCATCGTACGGAGGAGACTCCCTGTGGCGATGACCTGATGCTGATGTACTTTACCAGCGGCACCACGGGCTATCCGAAGATTGCCGCCCACAGCTACAAGCATCCGCTGGGGCACCTGCATACGGCAAAATACTGGCACTGCGTGAACCCGAACGGCCTGCACCTGACGATTTCCGATACGGGCTGGGCCAAGGCGGGCTGGGGCAAGATCTACGGACAGTGGCTGTGCGAAGCCGCCATCTTCGTTTATGACTTTGACCGCTTTGACGCGGCGGATATCCTGCCGCTGTTTGCCAAATACCATATCACCACCTTCTGCGCGCCGCCCACCATGTGGCGGATGCTGATCAAGCAGGATCTGAGCAAGTACGACCTGTCTTCTGTGACCCACGCCTCCAGCGCCGGCGAAGCGCTGAACCCGGAGGTCTTCCGGCAGATCGAAAAGCAGACGGGACTGCAGGTGATGGAAGGCTTCGGCCAGACGGAGAGCACGATGATCATCGGCAACCTGGCCGGCGCGGATCACAAGCTGGGCTCCATGGGCAAGGTGGCTCCGATCTACAACGTGGCGCTGCTGGATCCGGAAGGAAAACCGGTGCCCGTCGGTACTTCCGGCGAAATCTGCGTGGATATCTCCAACGGAATCCCGATCGGCCTGTTCCGGGAATACTACCGGGACGAGGAAAAAACCAAGGAAGTGATGCACGACGGCTGGTATCATACCGGCGATGTGGCCTGGTGCGATGAAGACGGCTTCTACTGGTATGTGGGCCGGGCGGACGACGTGATCAAATCCAGCGGTTACCGGATCGGACCGTTCGAAATCGAATCGGTTATTATGGAGCTGCCCTACGTGCTGGAATGCGGCGTCAGCGCTGCACCGGATGAAGTCCGCGGCCAGGTAGTCAAGGCCAGCATTGTGCTGACCAAGGGAACGGAACCGACGGAGGAACTGAAGAAGGAAATCCAGAATTACGTCAAGCAGCATACCGCACCGTATAAGTATCCCCGGATTGTTGTGTTCCGGGATGAGCTGCCCAAGACGGTTTCCGGAAAGATTCAGAGGGCACTGCTGTGATTGACTCCACGCTGTGCTACCTTTACCGCGGGGACGAGGTGCTGATGATGCACCGGACGCGGAAAAAGAATGATATGAACCACGACAAGTGGATTGCCATCGGCGGCCGCTTTGAGGACAAGGAAAGCCCGGAGGACTGCGCGCTTCGCGAAGTGCGGGAGGAAACCGGGCTGACCATGACCTCCTGGCGCTACCGGGGCCTTGTCACCTTCGTGAATGACCTGTACGAGACCGAACGGATGCATCTGTTCACCTCGGAGGAGTTCGAGGGAGAACTGACAGACTGCGACGAGGGCGAACTGGTCTGGATGAAAAAGAAGGATCTGGACGCCCTGCCCCAGTGGGAAGGGGACCGGATTTTTCACCGGCTGCTGGATGAGGAGATCCCCTTTTTCTCTCTGAAACTTGTATACAGCGGGGAGAAACTGCTTTCCGCGGTGCTGAACGGAAAACAGAATCTGTACAAATAACACAGGCACGTCTTATCTGATAAACGATTGCAAAACTTGACAAATAACGGATTGTGATGTTAAATTAGCCCGTTACGTGTTTGTGTGTGTGACAGGGCCGGTGCCCTGTGGTTTGTAGGAGGAGAAGGGAAAGTGGAGTTCATCAGGATACTCCTTGAAACACTGGCGGGGGTATGCAGTTTCTTTCTGACATTCATCATGGTCTATCAGATCGTGATTGGCTTTTTCGGTTTCAAAAAAGCGAAGAAAGACTATAAGGACCATGTTCCGGAATCCCGGTTTCTGGTGCTGGTACCCGCCCATAACGAGGAGAAGGTTATCGGGGATATCATTCAGAACCTGAATGATATGGATTACCCCAAGGAACTGTACGATTTTTATATTATTGCTGACAACTGCACGGATAATACCGCCGAGGTGGCCCGGAACCTGGGAGCCAAGGTGATTGAAACCCGGAAGGAGTCCGAGGACGCCCCCACCGGCAAGCCGATTGCCCTGAAAAAGGCGCTGCAGGCCGTGGGTGATTATCAGAACCGTTATGATCTGATGATGATCTTTGACGCAGACAACCTGATGGACACCAACATGTTCCGGGAAGTCAACAGCCAGTACCTGGACAAGGGAAAGCCGGACTTCATTCAGTGCTACCTGGGCGCGAAGAACAAGAAGGGCGTTGTGGCCTGGTTCTACTATACCGGCTATACGCTGACCAACCGGTTCTTTGACCTGGCAAAATACCGCCTGGGTCTGAACTGCGCCATCGGCGGCACCGGATTTGCCATGACCACCTCTTACCTGTACAAGCGGGGCGGCTGGACCACCATGTCCCTGACCGAAGACTTCGAAATCCAGGTGGAGGCGACCCTGGAGGGCCGCCGGATCCTGTGGAATCACCATACCCGGGTGTATGACGAAAAGCCCACCTCCCTGCTGGCTTCCATCCGGCAGAAGATCCGCTGGGGCCAGGGCCACTGGTATGTGGCGCTGCACAATACCGGAAAGCTTTTCCGAGCGCTGCGTGACGGACGGATCGGGTTCGGTGAATTCCTGAGCCTGCTGACCTATATGTACAGCATCGCGGCCTATGTGGTGGCGGCTGTGCAGCTGGTGGTGACCACCGCACTCTGCCTGGTGGTGCCCGGAAGACCGTTCTTCGATATTTCCCTGAGCGGCCTGCTGGTCGGCGGTCTCCTGTTCGGATACACCTACCTGTTCCTGTTCTATGTGGCAGACTGGATGGACAATCAGATCCGTTTCAGCTTCCGGACCATTCCGGTGATGATCGGCGGATTCTTTGCCAACCTGATCGTCGGTCTGTTCAATGAAATTGTCGGCCTGATCCGCTGCGGAGATCAGCAGCACTGGGTGAAGACCGAGCATGCCATTGAAGCGAAGACCGTGGAGGAACGGCAGCAGATCCATCTGCGGGGCAAGGCGGCTTAACAGTAAAGAACATAAAAAGAAAGCGGTTCACAGCAGTGAACCGCTTTTCTGATGCAGCGGAATGATCAGGGATGAACGAAGGTGCCGATATCGCTGCCTTCCAGAACGCGGAGCAGGTTCTCCGGATCGTCCAGGCCGAAGACGCGGACCATGGGAACCTTGTTTTCCGCACAGAGGGCGAAGGCGGAAGCGTCCATCACCTTGAGACCGCGTTCCAGGGCTTCGGTGTAGGAAATGTCCTTGATCAGCGTAGCGGAAGGATCCTTGTTGGGATCCGCGGTATAAACACCGTCGATATTCTTGGCCATGAGAACGGCGTCCACTTCCATTTCAATGGCACGGAGCGCCACGCCGGAATCGGTGGAGAAGAAGGGATTGCCGGTACCGCAGGCGAAAAGCACTACCCGGCCTTCGGACAGGTGCCGGCGGGCAGCCATGGCATTGAAGGGCTCGGCAAAGCGGTTCATGTCCACGGCGGACTGCACAATGGCGTCCAGACCGGCTTTGCGGAGCGCGTCCGCCACGCACAGACAGTTGATCACTGTTCCCAGCATACCCATCTGGTCCGCAGTGACAGCGTCCATGTTGGCGGCGGGACCCTGACGGCCGCGCCAGATATTGCCTGCACCGATGACGATGCCGACCTCCACGCCCATGTCATGCATGCGGCGGATGATGGAGGCTACCTGGTTTACTTTTTCAAAATCAAAGAGATCAGAGCCGGATTTAAGCGCTTCGCCGCTGAGCTTCAGCAGGATCCGGTGATATACAGCCATGCAGTTCCTCACTTTCCGGGATTCCGCAGCCTCCGGCCCGGCAGCCGCTGGCAGCCGAGAGGGGCCTGGCCCGTAATTTTTTAACAGTATATCATGATTTGGGTTCCCGGAAAAGAGGAAGGACAAGATTGGTGAAAACGGAAAAAAGTGATAAGATGGGCTGGAAACGCCCGAAAGCTCACTCTGCGGATCGTAGAATCCACTTTTTCCGCCAGCTCTACGGTTCGTGGGTGTACATGAAGAGCGAGAAGCAGGATCATCAATCCCGGAAGGAGGAAAAATATGGATCAGATCAGGAGCGGCCGCTTAATAGCCGAAGAACGGAAAAAGAAAGGCTATACCCAAAGGCAGCTGGCTGAAAAACTGAATATCAGCGACAAAACGATTTCCAAATGGGAGTGCGGAAACGGATTCCCGGAAGTGTCTTTGCTGCTTCCGCTGTGTGATGAACTGGGGATCACCGTCAATGATCTGCTGTCCGGAGAAATTGTTCCACGGGAAGATTATCAGAAAAAGGCGGAAAACAATATGGTGGAAATGATTCGGGAAAGAGAAGCCAACAAAAAGCAGTTTACACTCACCCTCCTGCTGGGCGGCGTGTCACTGGCAGCCTTCCTGACGCTGCTGATTGTGGTATGTGTTTATACGGATGCGATTCCGCTGACAGTGAAACTGATCCTGCTTGCCATTGCGTGTGTGATTTTTACGGTCGGCGTGACAGCTGTTATGGAAGGGCAGCGGAAGATCGGGTACTATCAGTGCGAAAAGTGCGGAGAAACCTTTGTACCCGGGTTCAAGACGCATCTGCTCGGGTTCAATATGGTATCCAGAAGGTTCATGAAGTGTCCGTGCTGCCAAAAGAGAGCCTGGTGCAGAAAAGTGATGGAGAAAGCTCAGAAATGAACCGAAGGAGCGGCAGGAATGACAGATTTCATTCCTGCTTTTTTTCTGCCTGTTTCCCGGGAAAGTGCAACAAACAGGGAGTTTGATACGTTCTATCTATCAGAAAAGGAAAGGAATATGCAAGAGAGAATGAAGAAGGCAGTTTCAGTCATACTGGTGATCCTGATGCTGGGTCCGGCATACGGAGCAATGGCATCCGGGGAGCCTTTATTTCATACGATCAGGGAAGCGCTGGACACTTCGGAAGGGCTGGCACAGATAAGCGAAACCGATGATTTTGTAACATTGATTCTGGAATGGAACGGGAAATACTACCGTGCGGTAACGATGATGGACGCAACTGCAAAGGAATTGTATCAGGCGGCGATGGCCGCGGGAACCACGGCTGTTTTTGAATTGTTTGATGAGTATACCTGGCGGTTGCCGATAAGCAAAACAGAAGAGATTACCGCGGCTGCGAAGGAACAGACAGAACTGGACGAACTGGCGGGGGCAAAGGTTCGTGAAATCATGGACGCATGGGGCTGCCGGGACTTCATCTACAGTCAGGAAACCGATGATGAGCCGATCATTATTACACTGGAAAACGGTTTGTTCACTTATGCATTTGAAACAGAGAGAACGGGTTATGATGATATGGAAAACCTGCGGGTAACAAGCGGGAAGTTTTACGGCTTTTCCCGTGCGGCCTTTGATCTGACCTGTCATGCGGACGGCTGCTTCTGATCCGGGCAGATGAAGGAATCCGTGCATGGAGAACAGGGCTTAACGACCCGTTCAGGGTACGCAGACGCGTACCTTTTTTTCGGGGAAAGGTGCCCGACAGACAAGTTGCCAGCCATTCCAACCTGTGATAACATTAAATATTGTATTGTAAAAACAAGGGAGGCAGCGCATGAGCATACAGACGATACTGGGAACACTGACGGTCAGACCTGTTCAGCTGCTGTTTGACGTGCTTTGCTCCCTGCTGACCCGGATGTCCCTGAGCCCGGGTGCGGCGATCCTGTGCATGAGCCTGTTCTTCTGCCTGATTGCGACGCCGCTGCGGCCGAAACAGAAACCGGACGGAAGGAAAGAATGGTGCAGGGCGGGACTGGTCCTGCTGGTTCAGGGGCTGGTGCTCATTGCCTCCATCCGCTGGTTTACAGGTCTGCGGGCTTTCCGCGGGGCATCCTTCGGCCCGATCCGGGATCTGGGAGGCACCAACGGACTGATTCTGTTCTGGGGCGGATATGCCGTTTTTGCCGTGCTGCGCGCCCTGACCGGATGGGGCTATACACCCATGAAGATGAACACGCGGCAGCTGAAAACCAACCGGAACAACATCATCCTGCTGGTGCTGAGCTGCCTGTATATGGCAATTCTGACAGGACTGCTGATTCCCTCTGCACTAATCGGCGCCTCGCCGGCGGAATTCGTGGACGCCCATTATTACCACAATCCGGCCCGGTACCTGCTTTCTTCCGCCCTGCTGGCTTCGGGCACATTCCTGTTCTGGGGAATCCTGTACGGCATGCTGCTTTCACCCCGGGCCAGGAAACGGCTGACCCTGTTCATGGCGATCTGTGTGGCAAGCGCGGCCGTGAACTATATGTTCTTCGGGAAGGATTACGGATTTATCTCCTCTGCCCTGCAGTATGAAACGGCCATTACCAACCGGCTGGAGAAAACACTGATCAATACAGGCTGCGTGCTGGCTGCTGCGGCGGCTGTGTTTTTCCTGCTGCGGAAAAAACGTTCCCTGATTCTCCGGATCCTGTGCCTGTACGGCTGCGCGGCTTTGGCTGTGATGTCCGTGATCAATATCAGCGGGATGGAGAAAAAAGCAGGGGAAGTCCGGGATATTACCGACCGGATCAAGGCGGAGGACGCCTCCTTCCGGCTGGACCGGGAAGGCCGCAACGTGATTGTGATCATGATGGACCGAGCTATCGGCAGCTTTGTGCCGTACCTGATGAACGAAAAACCGGAACTGAAGGAACAGTTTGACGGTTTCACGTACTATCCGAATTCGCTTTCCTACGGCTATCATACCAACATCGCATCGCCGGCGCTCTACGGCGGATATGAATATACTCCGGACGGCCTGGAGGAACGGGCGGAGCTTTCCCTGAAGGACAAGCACAATGAAGCCCTGAAGATCATGCCGCTGAATTTCCTGGACGCGGGGTATGAAGTGACCGTCTGTGACGCGTCCTACGCCAATTATCAGTGGATCCCGGATATGAGCATTTTTGACGAGTATCCGGACATCCGCACCTACAATACCATCGGCATGTTTGACGAGTACAAGGTGCAGATGCTGGAAAACCTGGACCGGAACCGGAACCGGAATATCTTCTTCTACAGCCTTTTCCGTTCCGCCCCCCTGCTGCTGCAGGAAACCCTGTATGACCAGGGACGGTACCTGGAGATGGACGCGAAGGCGGACAAGGGCAAAGGCTCGGAACTGATCGGCGTTTCTCCGGATTTCCTGAACAACTACATGGTGATGAAAAATCTCGGCACCCTCACCAGAGTGACGGAAGAGGGAAAAAATACGTTCCTGCTGCTGTCCAACGAAATGACCCACGACGTGATTGAACTGCAGGAGCCGGACTATACGCCGGGGAACAATGTGGACAATACCGCCTACGAAGCGGAGCACGGCGTCCGGCGCACAGAGGACGGAAAAGAACTGGATATCTCCCAGGCTGACGAGATCGTGCGGATCCACTATCAGTCGGACATGGCAGCGTTTATCCAGCTGGGGAAATGGTTTGACGAGCTGCGGGCGCAGGGTGTGTGGGACAACACCCGGATCATCCTGGTGTCTGACCATGGATGCTATCTGGGCCTGACGGGAGTCAACCTGGCGGACCGGGTAAGTGACGAAAGCGTGCTGGGCAGATATCTGGCGGAGGAGTGGACGGATACCACCTGCTACAATCCGCTGCTGATGGTCAAGGATTTCGGCGCAACGGGCTTTACCACGGACACGGCGTTCATGACCAACGCAGAAACCCCCGGACTGGCCTTTGAGGGAACAATCGAGCATCCCGTGAATCCGTTTACAGGCAAGACGGTCACGCGGGAAGCGGAGAATCTGACGGAATGCCATATTGTTGAATCCGACTGGCATATTGTAACCAACTGCGGCAATACGTTTACGGACCCGCTGCGGATTACCTTCCGCAATAAGGATATCTTTGATCCGGAAAACTGGTCGGTCGAACAGGCAGCAGAGCAGGCGGAAACCGTTGAAAAATAAAAGCTTGCATAATTGCCGGATCCTTTATATAATGGATGCCGTACGATGAAGGGGAAGGCCCCGCAGGTTTTTTTCAGAGAGCGCGCCCGCGGCTGAAAGGCACGTATGAACCGGCGAAAAGGCTCCCGCCCCCGGAGTGCGCGGAAGAAAGCGCTGATGAAGTGAAATTCCGCCGGGAGCTCCCGATACAGGGCAGAGAGATGACGGCACAGGCCGTCAAGCAAGGTGGTACCGCGAAGCAGCAGCCTCGTCCCTGCACAGGACAGGCTGTTTTTTATGTCAAGCAATGGAGGTCATATTATGAAGGTCAGGAATCTCGTATCCAAGCGTTACAAGGAGACCCCGGCGGATTGCCAGATTGCCAGCCAGGCGCTGATGATGCGCGGCGGCTATATCAAGCCGGTGGGCAACGGCATCTTTACGCTGTTCCCCATTACCAAACGCATTACCGCCAAGATTGAAAACATCATCCGCCAGGAGATGAACCGCATTGACGGCCAGGAAGTGCTGTTCCCGGTCACCATGCCCGCTGACCTGTGGCGCAAATCCGGCCGGTATGATTCCATCGGATCGGAGCTGCTGCGCTTCAAGGACCGCTCCAACGCGGATATGGTCCTGGGCATGACCCATGAGGAAGCTTCCGTGCATCTGATGACGGACGTGGCGGACTCCTACACCCAGTATCCGTTTATGATCTATCAGATCCAGACGAAGTTCCGGGACGAGCCCCGCTGCCGCGGCGGCCTGATCCGCGTACGCGAGTTCACCATGAAGGACGCCTATTCCTTCCATACTTCCCAGGAAGACCTGGAGCAGTACTATATGCGCTGCTACGAGGCCTACAACCGCATCTATGCCCGCTGCGGCGTTCCGGAGGTTGTGGCGGTGGCCAGCGACAGCGGCATGATGGGCGGCAAGGTAAGCCACGAGTACATGCTGCTGACCGACGTGGGTGAAGACACCATCGTGCTGTGCCACGACTGCGATTACCGCGCCAACATGGAAGCGGCTCCCTGCCTGCTGAACAACGAGGCCGGGGAGATTGCACCCCTGGAAAAGGTGGATACGCCTGACGTCAAGACCATCGAGGATCTGTGCGCCTTCCTGAAGATCAAGCCGCAGCAGACCTGCAAGGCCGTGATGTATCAGCGCAACGCGGACGATTCCTTTGTGATTGTGTTCATCCGCGGCGACCTGGACGTGAACGAGACCAAACTTCGCAATTACCTGAAGGCGGAGGTACATCCCGCCATCGTGACCGAAGACAGCGGCATTCATGCCGGCTTCACCGGACCGATCGGCCTGCCGGAAGGCGTGACTGTGGTCTATGACAGCTCCCTGAAGGGAATCGAATGGCTGGTGACCGGCGCCTGCGAGAACGACAAGCACTATACCGGATTCAACATTGCCCGGGATATCGGCAAGGTTGATTATGTGGATGTGGCCAAGGCCTTTGACGGCGGCATCTGCCCGGTGTGCGGCAAGCCCTCCATCTATACCAGCCGCGGCATTGAGGTGGGCAACATCTTCCAGCTGGGCACCAAGTACACCGAGTCCATGGACATGACCTATGTGGATCAGGACGGCAGCCTGAAGCATCCCATCATGGGCTGCTACGGTATCGGCGTTGGCCGTCTGGCGGCTTCCGTCTGCGAAGCGCATCACGATGATTACGGTCCCGTCTGGCCGATGAGCATCGCTCCCTGGCATGTACAGATCTGCTCCCTGAGAGCTGACCAGCCGGAAGTGGTGGAAATGAGCCAGAAACTGTATGACGCGCTGACTGCCCGTGGCGTTGAGGTACTGTGGGATGACCGTGCTGTTTCCGCCGGCGTGATGTTCTCCGACGCCGACCTGTTCGGTGTGCCGCTGCGTGTGATTGTCAGCCCCAAGGGCCTTCAGAACGGCACCATCGAGATCGCGACCCGCGACAAGTCCATGAAGGAACTTGTGCCGGTGAATGAAGCGGAGGACTTCATTGTCCGCTTTGTTGAAGACGCTCTGGCAAAGCTGGAGTGCAGACTGTAAGCGATTGATTCCGTTTTCGGATAAACCAGAAAAGCCGCCGGTGAAAACCGGCGGCTTCTTTCTGTTCAATTCAGCGAAAAAACAGGAAGATCCGGAAAGAAAAAAACCGTTGGATACAAAATTATCTCCTCTGCCGCAAATACCGCCGCAACGGCGCATAAACCTTGACAAATAAGGCCTTTCAGATATAAAATACAGTGTTTTTGTTCTGCGCGGACCGGAAGGTCCGCAAAGGCTTACTTATTCAGCCTGCTCAGGGGGAGGACGCTATGCTGCCAGAGAGAGATTCCAGGGAGTTCCAGTCGCTTTTGCACGAGGAAGTGGAAAAGCGGCGTACCTTTGCCATCATCTCCCATCCTGACGCGGGTAAAACAACGCTGACTGAGAAGCTGCTGCTGTACGGCGGAGCGATCCGCAGCGCGGGCAGCGTCAAAGCCCGGAAGACGGACAAGCACGCCACCTCGGACTGGATGGAGATTGAGAAGCAGCGCGGCATTTCCGTGACAAGCTCCGCCATGCAGTTTGTGTATGACGGATACCGGATCAACATCCTGGACACCCCCGGCCATCAGGACTTCTCGGAAGATACCTACCGGGTGCTGGTTGCGGCTGACGCCGCGGTCATGCTGCTGGACGCAGCCAAGGGTGTTGAGGCCCAGACCATCAAGCTGTTCAAGGTATGCCGGATGCGCAACATTCCGATTTTCACCTTTGTGAACAAGATGGACCGGGCGGCCAAGGATCCTTTCTCCCTGATGGAGGAGCTGGAACAGGTGCTGGGCATCCGTTCCTGCCCGATCAACTGGCCTATCGGTATTGACGGCGACTTCCAGGGCGTTTATCACCGGGATACCCGGACGGTGGAACTGTACACCGGCGGGGATCACGGCAAGAAGATGGTTGAAAAGACGGACATCGGGATTGACGATCCGGAGCTGGAAAAGGTGCTGGAGAAGCATTACCGCGACCGGCTGATGGAAGAAGTCGAACTGCTGGATGAGGCAGGAGACGCCTTCGACCTGGAAAAGGTCCGGGCGGGTGAACTGACGCCCATGTTCTTCGGATCCGCGGTGACCAACTTCGGCGTGGAACCCTTCCTGGACCGGTTCCTGTCCTTTACGCCGCCGCCCCTGCCCCGGGAGAGCGATACCGGACTGATCGGTCCGGAAGAACCGTATTTCTCCGGTTTTATCTTCAAGATCCAGGCGAACATGAACCCGGCGCACCGGGACCGGCTCGCCTTTATGCGGATTGTCTCCGGTGCCTTTGAAAAGGGTATGGAGGTATGGCATTCCGGTACCAATAAGATCGTGGCGCTCAAGCAGCCCCAGCAGTTTATGGCTGACGAGCGCGAAGCGGTGGAGGAGGCATGGGCAGGCGACATTATCGGTCTGTTCGACCCCGGGATATACCGGCTGGGAGATACGCTGTCCACCGGACCCAAGATGCACTATGCCAACATTCCGGTGTTCGCGCCTGAATTCTTCAACCGGGTACGCCCTATGGACAGCATGAAGCGCAAACAGTTCCAGAAGGGCATCAGCCAGCTGGCCGAGGAGGGCGCCATTCAGACCTTCATCCGTACAGAAACAGGTCTGGAGGAGTTCATGGTCGGCGTGGTCGGCGTGCTGCAGTTTGAAGTGCTGGAGCACCGCCTTCGGACCGAATACCAGACGGAAATCGTGATGGAAGGCATGCCCTTCCGCCATGTGCGCTGGGTGATCAAGACCCCGAAGCCTGTGGAGGATCTGAAGCTGACCTCCACCTCCGGACGGGCCAAGGACAGCCACGGACGGGATGTGCTGCTGTTTGAAAATGAATGGAGCATCCGGCTGGCCGTTGAAAACAACGAAGGGCTGGAACTGAAGGAAACAGCGGAGCGCTGAAGCTAATTCTGCGATCGCTGTTACCCAAATCAAAGATTTGGACAGCTGTAGCATGGGAAGTATTCGCCGCACTGAAGTGCGGATACTTCCTCAACAATTCAGAATTATGAGTCGGTGCCAACAGATAAGAGGGAAAGGGAATATATGATTCGGGAAGATATTCGGAATATAGCTATTATTGCTCACGTTGACCACGGCAAGACCACCCTGGTGGACCAGATGCTCAAACAGGGCGGCGTCTACCGGGAAAACCAGCAGACCGTGGACCGCGTGATGGACTCCAATGATCTGGAGCGTGAACGCGGCATTACCATCCTGAGCAAGAACACGGCCGTGCATTACATGGGCCACAAGATCAACATCGTTGACACTCCCGGTCACGCCGACTTCGGCGGTGAGGTGGAGCGTGTGCTGAAGATGGTGGACGGCGTGCTGCTGCTGATCGACAGCTTTGAAGGTCCCATGCCCCAGACCCGCTTCGTGCTGAAGAAGGCCCTGGAGCTGAAACTGAAGGTCCTGATCGTAATCAACAAGATCGACCGTCCCGACGCCCGGTGCGACGAGGTGGTCAACGAGATCCTGGACCTGCTGATTGACCTGGAAGCAGACGAAAGTACCATCGAGAACCCGATCCTGTACGTGTCTGCCCGGAAGGGTACGGCCACCCTGGATCTGGAACAGCCCGGAACCGACCTGCGCCCTCTGTTTGACGCAATCCTGAAGTACATTCCCGCTCCGGAAGGCGACGCGGAAGGTCCTGCACAGGTGCTGATCTCCACCGTTGACTACAGCGAGTATGTGGGCCGGATCGGCGTTGGCCGCGTGGTTCGCGGTAAATTTACCGAAGGCATGAATGTGGTGCACACCAACCTGGAAACCGGCGTGACCAGCCCCATGTGGCGCCTGGGCGGCCTGTTCCTGTATGACGGCCTGAAGCGGGTGAACGCCACGGAAGTCGGTATGGGCGATATCGTTGCCCTGTACGGCGCGGAGGACATTTCCATCGGCGATACGGTCTGCGACCCAGCCAAGGTGGAAGGACTGCCCTTTGTGAAGATTTCCGAGCCTACGGTAACCATGACCTTCTCCGTCAATGACAGCCCCTTTGCGGGAAGGGAAGGCCAGTATGTGACCAGCCGTCACCTGCGGGCCCGCCTGATGAAGGAACTGCAGACAGACGTTTCCCTGCGGGTCAACGATACCGACACCACGGACTCCTTTGAAGTGTGCGGCCGCGGTGAACTGCACCTGTCCATCCTGATCGAGAATATGCGCCGTCAGGGCTATGAGTTCGCGGTGAGCAAGCCCAAGGTTATCTACAAGGAGATTGACGGGGTTAAGTGCGAGCCTATTGAGCGCCTGATCGTGGATACACCCCAGGCATCCGCGGGCGCCGTTATTGAAAAGATCGGCCGCCGCCGCGGCACTCTGGAGCACATGAGCGGTCTGGACCGGGTGCGCCTGGAGTTCCTGGTACCCTCCCGCGGCCTGTTCGGCTACCGGAGCGAGTTCATGACCGACACCCGGGGTGAAGGCATCATGTCCTCCGTCTTTGAACGTTACGAGCCCGTGAAGGGCGATATTCCGCACCGGAACGCCGGTGCCCTGATCTGCTTCGAAACAGGCGTTTCCACCAGCTACGGCCTGTTCTACACGCAGGAACGCGGCACCCTGTTCATCGGCGCCGGTGAGAACGTCTATGCCGGCATGATCTGCGGCCAGAACGCCCGCCCGGGTGACCTGGTGTGCAACGTCTGCAAGGCGAAGCACGTGACCAACATGCGTAACGCTTCCGCTTCCGAAGACGCCATGCGGCTGATCTCCGTGCATCCCCTGACCCTGGAGGAATGCCTGGAGTTCATCGATGACGATGAACTGCTGGAGATTACCCCCAAGAGCCTGCGCATGCGCAAGCGCCAGCTGGATCACTCCCTGCGGGCCAAGGCGCGGAGCAAGGGAGAAGGAGCTTAATTCAATGCACAATGCATAATGCATAATGCACAATTGATTATTGAAATAAAAAGAGCTGTGAGGATCTCACAGCTCTTATCATACATGTCAAAACTTTATTCAGCCGGCAGGACAGCGGCAGGGGCTTCCGAAGTTTCTTCAGCGGGGGCCGTTTCCTCTGCGTCTTCCTCGTTGTCGTCAGCGACGGGCAGCTTCCAGTCTTCACCGGCCTCGGAGTAGACGATTTCGGCTTCTTCCATCCACTGATCCACAGCACTGTGCAGCGCTTCAGAAATCATTTCGTGCAGGATGGTTTCACGGAACTCTGCCTTCATATCATCTGTCAGTTCCACAGCACCGCCGGGGATATCGCGCAGGTAGTGCAGGATGTGCACACCGTAGGAACCAACCACGGGTTCGCTGACATCGCCGACCTTTTCAAGGGCCATAGCGGCGTCCTTGAAGGCAGGATCATAACGGATACTGTCATTGTGAACGGGATAGCCTTCCGCCCGCATGGTGTCATCCTGCATGCCGGGATCGGTGCCGTATTCCTTGATCAGGTCATCAAAGGTGGCGCCGGCGTCCAGCCTGGCCTTGATTTCATCTACAGTGGCCTTCACGCTCTCAAGAATGGCTTCCTTCGCCTTTGTGACCATTTCTTCGGTTACGGGTTCCTCGGTGGGTTCGGGCTCGGCAGTGGGCTCGGCATCCTCAGCGGGGGTTTCTTCGGCGGCGGGAGTATCCGTCTCAGCCTGAGCCTGTTCCTCCAGGCGGGCGCTGAGATCCTTCCAGTTATTCAGAAGATCATCGTCCACTTTCAGCAGGATGTGGGTGATGCCGCGGTAGCCTTCAGGCATATAGTAGGAAGGCTGTCCGTAATACTGGGTATAGAACTCATAGGCACCCGCGTCGTTTTCGTAGGTTTCCTGATCGTCCTTCACAAGATCCTCAAAGTAGGTCTGAACATCTTCGTCAGTTACCTTCAGGTCCTTGGAAAGGTGATCCGTTACGCGGGAATAGACGGTATTGCTGGAAGCCTGGCTGATGTATTCCTCCACATAACGGGCTTCGTCAAAACCGTAGTCGGACAGCAGCTGGGCTTCCGCGTCGGCGCGGGCGGCAGCTTTGTCTTCATCAGAGGATTCCTCGGTAACTTTTCCCATGCTGCTGATGAAGCTGCTGACGATTTCCTCCCACTGGGCTTTCGCATCGGTTTCAAAACCGGTTTTGTCCTCATCGGTGATCTGATCCAGCCCCAGTTCCTTACCCTTCTGGAGGATCAGGCGATACCCGATGGTTTCATACAGGGACTGCTGGTTAATCGCTTTGATCAGATTTTCATCAGCAGTATTGTAGCCGTTGGAAGCGGCATAGTTTTCATAATTGGCCTGGGTATAGAGCAGGTAGTTATCGTTGGACCAGATTTCGTCACCGTTTACGGTAACCAGCAGAACCGGCTCATCGGAAAGGACTTCCGCGGTTTCAGCCGCGGCATCGGCAGTATCCTCTGCCAGCGCGAAAGACGCACTGATCAGCATGGCCAGTGAAAGCAGGATACAGAAAAGACGTTTCATCATGATTGTTCTTCCTCCGTGATTAAGAGTGAAGGGTATAACCCGACTATATTATTATACACAAAAGAAAAAAGAGGATCAATGCGCGAATGTGAACACAGTGTAAACAATACGCAGACGGGCCAACATCCGGCGGTCCGTTGACGGGAAAAGCAAACGTTTGCTATAATCTCCGCGCATCACTGTTTAAGAATCGGGAATCCCTGAGGCGGACATAAATGAAAACGAATTATCCCTGGAAATCATTCCTGAAAAAAATAGCCGTCATTGCGGTACCTGTCGCCCTGCAGAACCTGCTGACCACGACGGGTTCCATGGTGGACACGATGATGATTGCCTCCCTCGGGCAGCTTGAGGTAGGGGCGGTAGGTCTGTGCGCCCAGTTTTCCTCCCTGATGTTTTCCTGCTACTGGGGCTTTGTGGGCGGCGGCATGCTGTTCTTTTCCCAGTTCTGGGGCGCCGGGGATGACGAAGGGATCAACCGGTCCTACGGACTGACGCTGACCTGTATGATGACGGTGGGAATGATCTTCGGGCTGCTGGCGATCTGCTTCCCGGAAACAGTGATGCGGATGTATACCGACAAGGAGTCCATCCGGCAGATCGGAACAGAGTATCTCCGTATTGCCGGATTTGCCTATCCGCTGATCGTCTTTTCCATGGCGATGGCGTCCCTGCTGCGGTGTACCGGAAAAGTGAGAATCCCGCTGTGGGGATCCATCGCCGGAGTGGGCACCAATATCTTCCTGAACTGGGTGCTGATCTTCGGCCATCTGGGAGCGCCTGCCATGGGCGTCCGGGGTGCCGCGGCGGCGACGGTGATCGCCCAGGCGGTGAACTGCGCGGTGATCCTGATTGCGGCCCGCCGCAGCGGCCACCGATACCTGCTGGCAGTCCGCCGACATTTCCGCTGGAAACGTCCGTTTGTGGCAGCATACCTGAAGAAATGCTTCCCGATTATCTGCAACGAAGTGCTGATCGGGCTGGGGAATATGGTAATCAATATTGTCCTGGGCAGACAGCCGGAGGAAGCCATTGCCGCACTGGCGGTGCTGCGGACGCTGGAAGGACTGGTGATTGGTTTCTTTGCCGGGTTTTCCAACGCTTCGTCGGTGCTGGTTGGGACGGAAGTCGGCGCGGGACGGCTGGATGTGGCATACGGGCGCGCCTGGCGGCTGGTATACCTGTGCCAGGGATTTATCGGGCTGCTGGGTGTGACTCTGATCGCCCTGCATACGCCGATTCTGACCGTGATGGGTATGAGCGGGGAAAGCTTCCGACTGGCCTTCGGCATGCTGGCGATATACCTGGTCGCGGCACTGATCCGCATGGGAAACTGGACACAGAACGATACCTTCCGGGCTGCAGGAGACGCTACCACCGGAACGGTGCTGGAGATCATTTTCATGTGGCTGATGGTGCTGCCTTGTGTATGCGTTTCCGGTCTGGTGCTGAAGTGGCCGACGCTGGCGGTGTTTGCCCTGTGCTACGCGGATGAACCGATCCGCTATGTGATGATGCAGAGACACCTGTATAAAGGGAAATGGATCCGACCGGTGACTCCGGAAGGCAGGGCCGCCCTGGAAGGCTGGAAGCCGGGAAGGAAACAGATCTGCGGAGAGTAACGGTCCGGGAGATATTGCGGAGGAAAAGGAAATGGACTTTATCAACGCCTATACATATGGTTTCTGTGAGAAGCAGGGTTTTACCCGGGGGAATGCCTGGAAACACTCCCTGCGGCTGCTGGCGGAGTCCACAGGCTGCAATGCGGTGATTCTTCCCGTATGCGCATGGCAGGATCACACCTGGTCCGTGAAGATGGATTCCGTGCACCCGGATGTGATGTCTGCCGAGGATGTGCGGAATGTCTGCGGATACGCCAGGGAACTGGGCCTGAAGGTTATCCTGAAAGCAATGGTGAACTGCCGGGACGGCTACTGGCGGGCGTATATCCACTTCTTCGATCAGGAAGTGCCGGTGGAACCCGGCTGGGGAGAATGGTTCGCCGCCTGGACGGAACATGTGAAGCTCGTGGCAAAGATGGCAGAAGAAAACAAGGCGGACATGCTGTGCGTCGGGTGTGAGATGGTGGGAACAGACCACCGGGAAACGGAATGGCGACAGCTGATTGCTGAAGTACGGGGAATATATGCGGGGCCGCTGACTTATAACTGTGATAAATACCAGGAGGATCATGTATCCTGGTGGGACGCGGTGGATGTGATCTCCTCCTCCGGGTATTATCCTGCGGATGATCTGGACCGGCAGTTTGAGCGGATCCGCGGCGCGGCGGAACGGGCGGGGAAGCCGTTCATGTTCATGGAATGCGGATGCCCTTCCAGACACGGAAGTGCCCGGCGCCCGAACGACTGGAGGTACGGGACAGGCGTCAGTCCGGAAACCCAGGCAGAATGGTACAGGGCATTTCTGGACGCCCTGGAACGCTATCCGTTTGTCCGGGGAACCGGCTGGTGGGACTGGCCGGCGACAAGGCTGTATCCGGAGTATGCCGGGACAGATGACAACGGGTACTGCACCTGGGGGAAACCCGCAAACGCACTGATCCGGGATTTTTCAGAGAAAACCGGCAGGCGTTGAGCACAGATACGGAAAAACCCGCTGCCTGATGGCAGCGGGCTTTTAACGGCAACGAGAGAATGAGTATTGTCGCAAACTGACTGGCAAAAAGGAAATTTTCAGCCTCTCATTTCTTCAATATGGTATACGTAGTCAAGGCTTGAAAGTGCCTCGATGATTTCCTTGTGCGTTTTATACTTCTTAAGCTCGCCGCTTACGATCGAAACAGAGATCGAGTAGACGCTCAGTCCGGAATTAACATAGGCCGGGTTCAATTCGATATCATCAATCAGAACGCCGAGTTTTCTGATCGTAGCGACAAAGTCCTGAAGATTTGCGGCTTTTTTGAGCTCAAGGTGTATCTCAAAGTGGTTTGAGCGGTTTTTCAAATAATGCTCGATTGCGGGAAACAGATTAAGCGTACAGATCAGAGCCAGAAAGCTGGCTATTGCCAATGTGTAATAGCCTATGCCACTTGCAAAACCAATTGTTGCGCAGGCCCATAGGGCAACGGAGGTCGTGAGTCCTTTAATCTGGTTCCTCGAAGAGAAAAGCACGCAGTTTACGCTGAGCATCGCAACCCCTATGACTGTTGCTGCGGAAAGAAGGTAGATGTGGTTATCAAGAACAGTACAAAGGATAAGGTCGGTGATCAGGGTGAGCGTTGACGCAAGGACTACAAGCATGAAAGTCCTGACTCCCGCTGAATGCCGCTTGGTAGCGCGCTCGCAGCCAATAATTGCCCCGAGCAGGAGTGAAAGACATATTCTCAGGATAACAGAGCCAAGGGACAGGTCAATGGACCAGCTCCCGAGCGTGTTTGCGATCGGATCAATAAAAATAGACTGCATGGTATGCCCTCCTTATTTGCGCCTGAAGCCACGGGGTGTCCTCGCCGACATGATCAATTCGTATTGCTCTTCCGCGGCTGTGTTAAAGGCTTGCTCCTCTTCGGAAATCGTATGCTCAGGCAGTTCTTTTTGTATAGCTTGTATACGCTCGATCAGCAGTTCCACCTGGCTCTTGGGATTACCTTCCTCATCGGTATGCGGTACTTCAACGATATCCTCAATTTTGTTGGAATATGATCCCGAAAGGTATAGGGAAAGCTTGCCGCAGGCAGGTCCAATCAGTTCATACAGTACGCTTGAAGCAAGGATGATGGTCTGAAGGGTGTTTCCTATTTCTCCCCCGAGGGTCCTGGCGCCGAGAGCAGAAAGACCGATGGCGACACCGGCCTGCGGAATCAGGGCAAGACCCAGGTAATTACGGATTTTTTTGTCTTTCTTTGCGAAGAGACAGCCTATGTAGGAGCCTCCGTATTTGCCGAGAATACGTATAACGAAATAAATAATACCGACAAGCAGAAGCGGAGTTGTTCCGGAAACACCTGAAGCGTTTACAAGAGAGCCGAGGTCAAAGGAAAGGCCGGAGCGAACGAAGAACAGAAGCAGAATCGGCGGGCTGAAATAATTTAGCTGTTTGAACAGTTTGTCATCGCCCGTCAGATTAATGTAGACTGTGCTCATTGACATACAGCCAAGAAGCGGGGATACGTCTAAAAGTGCACAAACTCCGCAAAACGCAAAAATAAACGCGATGGAGATGATGAGCCGGTTGTCCTTTGAACGCTTTTCGTCTATCAGGAACTTTAGTAGAAGCCCGAAAAGACCGCCAAGCAGAATCGTTCCTGCATTGCTTAAGACAGGTTTCAGAACATTAAAAATGGAAAAGCTTGCCCCCGATACGGAGGATACGGCGATGGAAATCGCGATGCTGTAGGCCATTAGCCCGACAATGTCATCCAGGGCCACAACCTGGAGAAGCGTATCGACAAAGTCGCCCTTAGCGCCTGTCTGCCGTATTGTCATGACGGTGGACGCGGGAGCAGTCGCACTGGCAAGGGCGGCAAGTACAATCGAAAATGCCAGATTAAGCCCGAGAATCAGGTGCGTGACGAGGAAAACGAGTACGGTGGCAGATAAAGCCTCAAAAAGTGTGATGACAACCACTTTAAGTCCGTTTTGCTTAATCGTTGAGAACCTGAAGAATTCGCCTGTGGAAAAGGCGATAAACGCAAGGGCGATATCCGGAAGGAATTCGCTGCCGCTGACTACCTCTTTGGGAATAAGATCAAGGCAGAAAGGGCCTATCAGTATTCCGGTGACGATATATGCGGTTACATTGGGGAGCTTGAGCTTCTTTGTGATCCGCGTCATAAGAAACCCAAGGAACAGCATCATTGCAACCGAAATAATGACAACGGCAACCGAAGAGTATTGTTCAGGATAATGAGGATAAAGATATTGAATCATTCTGGCTCCTGTAAAAAAGACAACTGCCTTCGGGCCGGCAGCTCATGTTTTATATGGATTCTGACTTTGGTGAATAAGGAATAATACAGACCGGGACAGTGTATACTTCGCTTGACTGAAAGGCAGTGGAATCCCTTGGGGTGTTAAGGACGGCAGGAAAAGACACGGTAAAAGCAAATGCTCCCTTTCCAGCTGTAATAAAATAGACACTGCCCACTTGCTAAAAGCTTTACGATCGGACGGCTTTCTCACCAGCCCCCCGTAACCGCACAAGGCAGTGCTTCTATAATTATTATACTGAATCGAATTGCCACTTTCAATGGCAAAACTGGTCATTTGTATGATGCTCCGGTTTTCATCTCTTTGCCTGGAATCTTTGAAATTTGAAAAGGCGCGGACTAAGCCGCGCCTTCGCGTTCCTTTTGTCAATCATATGTTTTCAGTTGTTGAATCAGATTCCCCAGGCCCTGGCGGAGAATCTGGGAGAAGTAAAGGTAACCTTCTGGATGGTCAGGTCATCATAACTGCTCTGCAGGTCATGCTCCTGATATACATCAAAGGACTCATTGAGGGTAATCAGGTAGCTGAAGTATCCCTTGGTCAGACCGCAGGTCACCTCCGGCGTGTTTTCCTCCTGTTCATCGCGAATGAAGGAGTATCCGGCCTTCTTCGCCTCAGCCACGGTTTTGCCGATCAGCTGGTCCAGTTCCCCCTGCTCAAGCGGCTGTTCAGTAAATTCTCCGTCATATTTCACAGGCAGCTTATTAATGTAATTCTGGAATGCCTGCGTGGGATCTGTTCCGTCAGCGGGCTCGGCCTTCTGGGCTTCGGTCCAGAGATTTCTGGCTTCCTTGTCGTATTTCGCCACGAAGCGGTAGTATACGCCGTCAGACTGCACGATCGTTGCGCAGAATTTATCATTGTAGAACGCCTCGTCAGCGGGCTCAGCCTTCAGGGCTTCCCCAAAGGTGTCGAATGAGGGCCTCTGTACCATATCCCGGTTGACCGCTCTCATATCAGTCGGCGTTGCCCTTATATCAGTCGGGGTCGCGTAGTCCTGTGCCAGCGCCGCCGAGGTCAGCAGAATCATTACGATTGACAAAATTGCAATGAGTTTCTTCATGGGTATCCCTCCTTTATCTGAGCAGGACCTTCAGCAGGTCCTACATTTATATAACGATGCAAATGTCGGCTTTGTTCCGCAAGGAATACCAGAAGCAACATTTAAATGCTGACAGGCAGCTCTGGTGGTTGTCTGAAACCGGGAACAGCCGCCTCTTCCGCAGCGTGCCGATGCAACGGAAGCCGGCTGTGCAGCAAAAGGAGGAGGCGCGGACGATTCGGATGATTGCAAATACAGAAAATGACAGAAACAATTTACAGTAATTACAGCTTGCCGAATCGGGAATGATCTCCCTATAATCTAAAAGGAAACGTCAGGAAGATCAGGACAGAGAGAGAAAAGGAAATGCAGCTTCAGCTACTTCGGAACGCAACATTGAAAATCAGATTTGAGGGACATACCATTCTGCTGGATCCATGGCTGCAGGACAAAGGGACCGGCTTTTCAATAAAACCTTTGAATCTGGGAAAAAAGGAAATTTATTATCCGATTGACAATCTCCCTCTCCCTCCGGAAGAGATCCTGCGGGATGTGGAATGCTGTCTTGTGACTCATTTTCATCCCGACCATTTTTCTCCGGATTATCTGGAAAAGGATCTGAAAATCTTCGTTCAGAATGAAGGAGACCGGGTCAAGGCGGCGGAAATGGGCTTTACCAATGTTGAGGCAGTACCGGATGATGGGCTGCATAATGGCAGACAGGTATTGCTGAAAACACCGGCTATTCATGCCAAGGATCCTGCTGTAGCCTATAAGCTCGGGCCGGTCAGCGGTTACCTCCTGCAAGGGGAGAGGCAGACCCTATATATTGCTGGCGATACGGTCTATTATCCCGGGATCGGGAAAACCATCGTGGAAAACAAACCGGATGTTATCGTGCTGAACTGCTCTGACGCAAATCCTCCGCTTTGCCGGGTGTTCATGAATCTGGACGAAGTGGAAGCAGTTTGTAAAGCAGCTCCGGACGCGGCGGTGGTTGTAACCCATCTGGACAGTTATCTGTATTCCAACCTGACAAGTCAGACGGTGCGGAAATTCGCGGGAGAGAAGGGACTTCGTCAGCTCCTGGTTCCGGATCCCGGCGAGTGGATTGATTTGTAATCATCGGCAGCCTCTGTATAAAAGGAAAACGGTTGCTGGTATTTGCACGGCATCCTGTATATAACGGCATTTCCCGTTAAGCCGGGAAGCGTGTGCGGCGCGGACCGCATAACCGTATTCTTAATGATG
>Ga0256405_10004396_pt1 | contig 26441 bp, 24 predicted proteins | sample RumenRJG_02DNA_FD_189096 | JGI IMG/M metagenome (GOLD analysis project Ga0256405, IMG submission 189096) | Bovine rumen microbial communities from Lethbridge, Alberta, Canada - RJG_02 | ecosystem: Host-associated > Mammals > Digestive system > Stomach > Rumen | place: Canada: Alberta... | reverse complement strand
ACTCCGACCACTCCGATCACCTTTCCATCCAGAGCCATTCCGGCCCGGCGAGCCCGATCGAGCAGCAGGGAAGTCATGTATTGCGCCACCGATTCCGAATTGCAGCCCGGTGCATTCGTCCAGCAGATCCCCTTCGATCCACAGTAACGGGTATCGATATGGTCATATCCGATCGTGGCGCTGGCAATGAATTTGACCGCAGTATTCTCCAGCAGTTCAGGTCCGCACTTTGTCCGTGTCCGGGTGATCAGGGCATCCGCATCCCGGAGATCGGAATTGGTGATTTTCCCGCCCGGCAGATATTTCACCTCGGCGAACGGCTCCAGGACTCCGCGCAAAAATGGAATTTTGTCATCAGCCACGATTTTGAGCATTTTCATATATCCTTTCAGGTTCCCGCGATCTTGATCACCAGGTTTTCCAGCGCCAGCCGCATGTCCCCGCCGGTGACCATCTGCCTGTTGGCGAAAAATATCGCGCCGAACGCACGGGATATTTCCTCATCGGAAAAGCGCGAAGAATTTTCCCAGATCTTGAACGCACGGAACGGATGCAGCGAAAAGAAACTGCTGTTGTTTTCCGCTCCCTTGCGTGAATCGAACAAGTTGTAGAAATAATCCGCATTGGCCCGTGAAGGAATGGAGTAACGTTCCGTTTCGCACTTGGCCGCCAGCAGGTTTTTGAACTCGGAATTGGCCGCCGAGATCAGCGCCAGTTCGCCGCGTCCGCCGGACGAGCCGCGTTCCTGTTCCAGGGTCTCCAGAATGCTGGGGATCAGCGACAGCGCTTTCGGTGCATTTTTCGACGCCAGTGCGGAGGAGAATTCCCAGGACAGCGTTTCCGTGCTGCGGCTGCAGATGGCAAGGCAGTCTTCCAGGCCAGCCTGGTTCCGGTCGCCGATATACGAAACCAGTTTCTCGATCTCATTCTTCAGCCGCGCGGCATCTCCGCCGATCGTTTCCGCCAGAAAAGCCGCTCCCTGTTCGTCGATCCGCTTTTCGTAATGGCTCATCATTTCCCGGATCTTCCGGTGGAGCATCTGAGCATAACCTTTGACTTTCGGATCGGCCTTTTCATGCCATTCCAGGCTGCCGCCCGATTCTTTCGCCAGTTTGTCGCACAACTTGTAGAACGTTTTCCGCCGGTCCAGCCCCGTCCCGTCGATCACCACATACAGTTCCTTCGGCAGACCGTCCTTCAGGAAGTCGCAGATCTGGTCGATACGGCTCTTTTTCTTCTTCGTTGACGCTTCGGAAAAAGCCTCGTCGAATTTGTTGAAATGCTTCAGCCAGACAAACTTTTCCGGAGAAAGGAACGGAGGGGTCTCCAGCGCGGCCAGGAACCGCTCCAGGACGGGACCGAACTTCTCGGTGTCGTCGTCTCCCCGGATGATCTCCAGCGCCGTATTCTCCTCGGGATTTTCACCGCAAAGCGAAACGATCAGTTCGTAGGACCGTTCCTTCACGGTGAAATCTTCATTCCCGGAAATCAGAAACAGTTTGCCCATGACTCAATGCCTTCTCAGTCGATCCCCGGAATGAACTGTTCCTTCCCCTTCAGCGAGGCAATGGTTTCCGCAATGAGCTTGACCGCGTTTTCCACGTCGCGCAGGTCGCAGATCTCCACCGGCGTATGCATGTAACGGTTCGGGATGCTCACCAGCGCCGTCGCCACGCCGGAACGGGTCAGCTGGATCGCGTCGGTATCGGTTCCGCCCGAGGCGCGGTGTCCGCATTCCAGCTGATACGGGATCTTTTTCCGTTTCGCGATATCGAACATGATCCGGTTCATCACCGGATTGTTGTTGGCATTCCGCTGCAGGATCGGACCGCCGCCGAGCGTGACATCGCCCCAGGTTTTCTTTTCCACCCCCGGGACATCGGTGGCAAAACCCACATCCACGCAGATCGAGGCCTGCGGATCGACTCCATACGCGCTGGACCGGGCTCCGCGCAGCCCCAATTCCTCCTGAACCGTGCCGACCGCGTAGACCCCCACGTTGAGTTTTTTCTTCGACAACGCTTTCAGCGCCTCGATGATGACGAATGCGCCGATCTTGTCATCCAGTCCTTTGGACATGATGGCGTTCCTGCCCAGACGGCGGTAATTCGAACGGAATGCGATCGGGTCGCCGGTCCGGATCAGTTTTTCCGCTTCTGCCTTGCTTCCGGCGCCGATATCGATCCACAGATCCGAAATTTCCGAGGCGGTTTCCCGTTCTTTCGGTGTCTGCAGATGGATCGGTTTCCGGCCGATCACGCCCGGGATCCGCTGTCCCTTCTCATTGATGATGTCCACTTCGATCCCGGGAAGCGTGTGCTTGTCGATCCCGCCCACGGCGCGGAACGTCACCAGACCGCCGTCGTCCACATAGACCACCTGAAAACCGATCTCGTCATAGTGGCCCGCCAGCATCACTTTGAACGGTGCTTTCGGATTGAGGCACGCAATGGTATTGCCGTTCACATCCGTGTGCACCGTATCGGCAAATGTTTCGGCATATTCGCGGAACAGCGCAGCCGGTTCAAATTCAAAACCCGACGGGCCGGAACTCTTCAGGAAACGTTCCAGAAAATCAAGACTGGTTTTTGACAGCATTTTTCACTCCTTCACTTGATTTTTTCAAAAAACAAACTAATGTTACCTGTCAATATATCACAGTTTGACCGGAAAACAACTTGACAGATTGAGATTTTACTATGCTTATTGAAGAAATCAAGGCTCATTGCCAGGACGCCGAGGCCAGGATCGGGCGTCTTTACGACTTTTTGAAGATCGAAGACTACAAGAAGGAAATGGCTCAGATCGAGCAGACCATGTCCCAAAGCACTTTCTGGGACGACAAGGAAAAAGCGCAGGAGACCGTTCAGCGGCTCAGCCAGTGCAAAGCGGCCACGGAACCGTTTTTCAAACTGAAATCCGCCGTGGAGGATTTTCAGGCGACCGCCGAACTCGCCGAGGAGGACGAAAGTTTCCTGGCCGAAGCCGACGGTTCCTGGAAAACCCTTTCCGAACAGCTGGACAAACTCGAACTGGTCAGTTTCCTTTCCGGAAAATTCGACCGCAACAACTGCTTCTTCTTCATCCACGCCGGCGCCGGCGGCACCGAATCCTGCGACTGGGCCAGCATCCTCATGCGCATGTACCGCCGCTGGTTCGAGCGCCGCGGATACAAGGATGAGATCATCGACATGCAGCCCGGCGACGAGGCCGGGATCAAAAGCGTCACGCTCCGCGTCGAAGGCGAATTCGCCTACGGTTATCTCAAGGCCGAACGCGGCATCCACCGCCTCGTCCGCATCTCCCCGTTCGACAGCAATGCCCGTCGCCATACCTCGTTCGCTTCCGCCGATGCTTTTCCCGAACTCAATGAAGATCTGGATGTCGAGATCGACGAAAAAGATCTGAAGATCGACACCTACCGGGCCAGTGGCGCCGGCGGCCAGTATGTAAACCGGACCGACAGCGCGGTGCGGATCACCCATATCCCCACCGGTATCGTCGTTTCCTGTCAGATGGAGCGTTCCCAGCATAAGAACCGCGCCATGTGTTACCGCATGCTCCAGGCAAGATTGTACGAACGTGCTGAAGAAGAACGCAAAAAAGAAGCCGCCCAGATTTCCGGAGAAAAGTCCGAGATCGGATGGGGAAATCAGATTCGTTCCTACGTCCTCCAGCCCTATCAGATGGTCAAGGATCTGAGGACCGAATATGAAACCGGAAACGTCAATTCGGTCCTCGACGGCGATCTCGATCCCTTTGTGGAAGCCTATCTCCGGATGGCATCGAAATAACTGCGGATAATCATCCGTCAACCTTTCGTCAATTATAAATTTGAATATAAAAACATTCCGTCAAAACTGACGGATCTTAAAAATGGAGAAGATGGAAAAATGAAAAAAATGATGTTGATGCTGCCAGCGGTCCTGATGGCCGTATTCATGGCAGGATGCGGCAAAACCCCGGATCAGAAACTGCAGGAAAAAGTGCCCGGATCCGCCAACAGCCTGAGTTTGATCGACTGCAGTCTTGCATCCCGGACAAAATTGTACAACGACAACAAAAAAGACATTCTGAAAAAATTGAAGGAGGCAAAGCTTCCGGAAAATATCATCCAGTGCCGGATCCTCCTGTTCGGCTCCACCAAAGAGGAATGGGGCGGCGCTTTGATCCAGTCTTCCGAAAAACAGGTCCGGATCATTTACGACAAAATCATGGATGAATGCAAAAAAGATAAAAGCTCCATCCGGGATTTCAAGGAGATCCGGAGCAAAAAAGAAACCCGGGCGACTGCGGTCGTCGACGGCAAGAATATGATGGCGGTCCTTTATGATGACGATCTCATGCTGATCGCGTTCCAGAAAACCGATCCGGCATTTTTCAATGCGGCGAAACCCAATCCGCTGTTCCAGGACATCCAAATGAAAAACTCCATCGTCTCGGCTGCGGTCAAGGTGGATATCCCGCAGCAGGGGAAAGGCAAGGAATCCGTTGACATGGTCACGCAGATGGTCCCGGTGCTGAAAAAATTGACCGCCCTTTCCTTGAACATACCTTTCTCCGCTGACGATCCGGTCATGGAATTCCGCATGATCCTTACCGATGAACCCGCCGCGGGCGAAATGCTTGCCACCGTCAATATGGGGATCGGTTTTGTTTCCCAGGCAAACAAGGAATTTGCGGATTTTACCAAAAAAATGCAGCGTAAAACAGACAAGAATGTGCTGTTCATTTCATTCAAGCTGAAAGATGTGGAAAAACTCGGCAAGGATCTCCAGGCAGCCGAAAAGCAGAAAAAACAGCTCAAGAAGCAGAAACCTGCCGCTCCGGCGAAAGCTGCGGTAAAGGGAAAGAAACCCGCCGTTCCCGCTCAGAAAACTATTGCTCCGGCACAGAAAGCACAGCCTGCCGCTCCGGCTCAGAAAGCACAGCCTGCCGCTCCGGCACAGAAAGCACAGCCTGCCGTTCCCGCCGGAAAGTAAGGAATGCCCCTGCAATAAAACGGTCCGGTCTTTATTCTCTGAACTCAAGAATGAAGACCGGGATCCGGTTTTTCAGTTCAGTCCGAGATCTTCCATCAGGCGGCGCATGTAGCGGATATCCTGTTCGGCTGCATATATACCGTCGCCCCTGGCCGGATATTCCAGCGCGAGCATTCCGGTTTTCAGCAATCCGGCCAGCCGTTCCAGAATGGAGCGGGTGTCCAGCACGCCGTCGCTGAGGCGGCAGATCGTATAGCACGGACCGGATGTGTTTTGGAAGACCATGCTGAAATAGTTTTTCAGGTGCGCATAGTAAATTTTATCGCTGAGTTTGCTGAAAATATCCTCGGGCTTGCTGCCGAGTTGGTGCAGACTCATGTTGCACTGGTCGTAATTGATGCCTGCGGCCGGATGTCCGCAGAGATCCAGCAGTTTCCGGCAGGGATCGGCCAGGTCGTGCAGATAATTGCAGTGAGTCTCCAGCGCGAGCAGCATGCCGTTGCGTGCCGCGGCTTCGGCCATTTCCCGCAATCCCTCCGCCGTGCGGCGGAAATCGTCTTCCGTCGCGATGGCGCTTCCGTTCTGTTCGCCGGGACCCCAGCCCGTCAGCTGATTGACCACCGGCCCGGTGAAGAAGTTGATGATCTTCGTTCCGCAGTTTCCGGCGGCCCAGTCGAAGAAAGCCAGACAGAAATCGCGTTCCGCCTTAATCTCATCCGCGGTCCCGCGGGTAAAGGGAACAGTTCCGCTGAATACCAGCTCCTTTTCCGGATGGTCCTGTTTGTAGCGTGCCAGACGGTCCTGATACTGCTGCTGGGTCAAATCGCCGAACCGGTATTTCGCGCGGAATTCGATCCCGTCGTACGGCAGGGAGCCGGCCAGTTTCAGGACCTGTTCCAGCCGGCCTTCGCCTTCCCAATAGTTCACATGAAGCAATACTTTCATTTTCATCCCTTTCTGAAATAGCAGTTTTTTCCGTCGGATCCGCCGCGGTTCCGGTCCCTGTCCATTCAATATACGGACAAAAAAGTTTTCTGCAATCCCGGAATCAAAAAAATCGCATTTTTCATTCCAGATTATATAAAATCAATATAATTTTTTCCCTGGATGCGTGCGCGGACCGTTTGGTGCGCACAGGAAGAAATATCATTTTTTTCTGTGGGACACTTGAATTTTTCTGTTGACACGATAATTTATCATAAAGAGCGCCGGCATACCGCCGGCCGCGGAAAAATTAAATTGCGAGGCAAGATCTGAACTGATTTCAGCTTAAAAATTTGGCATTTTGCATATAAACGTCTAACCCTGAACTGGTACTTCGATTTAGACGTCACAATATCGACTTATATCGCATGCGCCGGCTGGCGCATTCCGATGTTGTGTGATATTGTGGCGCTGTACCAGGCGTAGGGTTAGGCACACATTGGAATGTGCCTTTTTTATTGCCCCGGGAGAAAGGGTGCAGACTGTTATGGAGACCCGAGCCGATTATTTTGCCGTCGATTCGGCATTCAGCCCGCAGAAGGATGAAGCGCTGGCCGCAACTTTCTGTCTTTTGTGCGCGATGGGGCGTTTTTACGCACGAAACCAGGATATGTTGACCAGAAACGCTTCCCGTCTGCTGATGCTGAACCGGCTGGCCTGCTGTCTGGCGGTGGAACTGGAACATAGCGGACTCGGGATCCGCTACGCTCCGGATCTGATCCACATCGATGAACAACTGAATATCGGGATCCGCTCCCGGGATGGGACGGGCAATCTGCTGGCGCTGGAATTGACTTTTACGTCCGGCCGGCCTGCGATGGAGCATCTGCACACGCTTTGCTGTTCCGGACCGGTCCTTCAGCGTTACCGTCTCGGAATCGGCATGGGTTTGACACGGCGGGATTACCGTTTGGAGTGGATCAGCGCCGAACCGGAACTGAACCGGGAAATGACGGAAAAATACAATGTCTGGTCCCGTGAGGCAGGATTCCTTAATCCCGTTTATTGATCCCCGGATCCCGGACGCACTGACGTCCGGTCAGGATAAAGGGGGATCAAGTCCATCTCCGGACGGGATCTTATCTTCGATCGCTCCGCCCATTTCGCTTGCGGCCATCTCGGCGATCTGTTCGCATTTTGATGTTTGTGAAAATATTCAGACATTTTTCCCGCAGCACTTGCGCATAAACGATTTCATTGATTTGACAGCTTGGGAATTTTTATTATTGAACAAATGGGAAAACTCCGATGAGATGACAAATTTCAACTTGTAAAAATTCGGAGAAAATGCTATAGTAAAAGCTTGTTGTTTTTCTGGTTTATTGAGGAGGCAAATATTTTTCCTATGCAGAGGTCGACTTTATGGAGCGGGTCCGGTTTCTTTTGCCGGATCACAGCGGGGACAAAATGATCATCTACGGCATCGCGGCAATGGTACTGGTCGGCGTCAGCTGGACCGCTTACGGATATGTAATGGGTAAGGCCCCGCGCCAGAAGATCAAAATTCCGTATCTCATGATCGTCAGCGCGCTGTTCGCTTTTGCGATCAGCAGCGGCATCGGACTCTGTCAGGGATTTCCGCGTCTTTCCGCTTTCGGATATTTTATCACGTTCGGAGTCCTGATCATATATGGCATCACAAACTATTTTCAGCTCGATCAGATGTCCCGCGCCATGCAGAAGGGACCGAACGGGATCATCTGGAGCATCATCCAATCCGGGTTTGTCTTTCCTTTTTTCATGGGAGTGATCTTCTTCGGAGTTGAATTGAATCTGCTGCGGATGATCGGCTTGATCTCACTGCTCCTCTCTCTGGTTTTCTTCGGAATGGGGCAGAACAAGAGTGCGGGAGGCAGTTGGAAGCTGCTCACCTTCAACGCATTTCTCATGACGGGGATTGCGCAGATGTTGAGCAATCTGCCATCCTATTATCCGGAAGCGGAAGCGGTAAGCAGCATTTGGCGTACAGCCGCATTTTCCGCGGGGATCGGGATCGGTGCCCTTTCGGTGGAACTTGCCGGGAAAAAGCCTGTCCTGAGAGAACTTTCCGATCATTTCCGCAGAATTGCCGTATGGAAAACCGTGCTTCTGCTGGAGCTCCCGGAAATGGTTTCCTCCTGGATCCTTCTCTTTCCCGGCATGGATATTCTTTCCAAAGCGGGGATCGGTTCGATCGCTTATCCGATCATGGTCGCCTCGTGCATCCTTGTGTTCGAATTGTTTGCAATTCTGATCCTGAAGGAAAAGAGGACGATACTGCAAAGGATCGCATTGCTGCTTTGTCTGCTGGGCGTGATCGGGATCTGCATGTAAACCGGCTGCCGCAAAAATGGCAAAATCCCGTACCGCATTTTCGACTTACGGAAAAAAATCTTTTTTACCGGATTTCCCGGAAAACTGCCAGGGCGAGACGGATTTTCCATTGGTTTGCCGGTTCATCGATCTGCCGGATCCCGGACGCTTTGACGCTCGATCAGGGTAAAGGGGATCAGTCTGTCTCCGGGCGGGATCTTTTCTTCGATCGCTCCGGCCATTTCGCTTGCGGCCATCTCGGCGATCTGTTCGAAATTCTGCCGGATCGCAGTGATCGGCGGCGTGAACCACGCATTGCTCCATGGGTCTTCCAATCCCATTAGGGAGATATCCTCCGGAATGCGCAATCCCGCCGCTTTCAGCAGCTGGCCCACCTTCACGGAGAATGCTTCACTGGCACAGAAACACGCATCCGGATCCGCTTTCAGCAGGACAGGGATCTTGTTTTCGATCTCATGCCAGTACAATTCCATGTGCAGCGACTCGAAATCCTGTCCGGTTTCCAGGCAGAATTGACGGAATACCGCCAGCCGTTCGGCCGCGTCCGGAGAATTCTCGGTCCGGGTCGATAAATAGAAGATCTTCCGGCAGCCCCGGTCATAAAGATAATCCAGCGCCATCCGGATCCCTTTCGGATCGGATACGATCCGGGGAACGTTTTCGAGCGTATTGGAGGCCGCATTGATCGTCAGGACTGGAATCGCAAAATTCTGCGGCAGCAGTTTTTCCAGACCTTCTTTCCAGACCAGCGACACGATGCCGTCGAACATGTGATCGCCAAGAAGGGCGATGTCCGGTTCCGGGATCAGTTCCAGGCGGAATCCGCGTTTATGAAATTCGTTTTCCAGGCATGGGAGCAGACAATCCAGGTAGCCGGTGAACGAAAAAGACGGAACGATGACGGCGATATTGCGTTTTTCATGCAGCGGCAACAGATAACCCTTCCGGTACGCGGCTTTCAGCACGGCCCGCCTGGTTTCCTGCCGCATGTTCGGGAATCCGGAAAGCGCCCGGTACACAGTGGCAGGCGACAAATCCAATTCATCCGCCAGTTTCCGGATCGTTATCTTGTCCGCCATTTCATGCCTCCTGTCCCGGACAATCTACCATCCCGACGCCCCTTTTTCAAATTTTGTTTCAAATGTTTCATGAAAAAACCGCCGGCAAGGTATTGATTTTCTTTCTTGTGCATGTAAATTTTTTCGAAAAAAATGGAAAGGCAGGAGTTTCTTATGCAATATTTACCCGGAACTGACAATTTTCTGGTCGGATGCAATTACTGGTCAAGTGAGACGGGTATCCGCATGTGGCACGATTGGTCGGAAGAGGCGATCGAAAAAGATTTCGCCGTACTCAAGGAGTCCGGCATAAATACTGTGAGGCTGTTTCCGCTCTGGTCCGATTTCCAGCCCGTTTCCTGGGCCTGCAGATGCGCCGGTGTTCACGAGGAACTGGTCATGCCGGACGGTTCGCCGCTGCCGGAACACGGGCTCGCGCACTGGGGATTGAGTGAGGTCATGATGGCGCGTTTCCGCCGGATCGCCGATCTGGCCCGGAAATACGAATTGAAACTGGTGGTCGGACTGCTGACCGGATGGATGAGCGGTGCGCTCTTTGTGCCGCCCGCGCTGGCCGACAAAAACCTCTTCACCCATCCCGAAGCACTTTATCTGGAAACCCTTTTTCTGCGCGGATTCGTTTCCGCCATGAAGGACCATAAGGCGATCATCGCCTGGGAGCCGGGCAATGAGTGCAACTGCCTTTCGCCGTGCAACGATCCTGTGGTCAGCTGGAACTGGCTCAATCTGATCGTTTCGACCATCCGTCTGGCCGATCCGTCGCGGCCGGTTTATTCCGGGATGCACGGCTCCTCGGTCGATCCGAAAACCAGCTGGAACCAGCGGATCCTGGGCGAACTCACCGATGCGCTGACCACGCATCCGTATCCGGCCTTCACGCCGGCCTGCGGAAGAAGCGCGCTCAACACCATTCCGGCCGTTTACCACGCGGCGGCGGAAACGCTCTATTACCAGGCATCCGGAAAGCCGGCGTTCATCGAAGAGATCGGTTCGTTCGGACCTGAATATCTTTCCGACGGACGCGCGGAAGCCTACTGCCGCACCGTGCTGTATTCCGCGTATGCGCACGGTCTGGGCGGAATGCTCTGGTGGTGTGCTTACGCGTTCGACAAGTGTCCGGAGCAGCTGCCGTACCGCTGGGTGGCGCTGGAGCGCAATCTGGGAGCGCTGACGGCGGACCGGGAACCATACGGCGCCTCCCGTGCCATGAAATCTTTTCAGCAGGAGATCCGCGATCTTCCGTATGGCAAACTCCCGCCCCGCCGCATAGACTGCATCGTGCTGACTTCGCAGATGGATAAAAGCCTGATGTGGCAGACCGCCTACGGCAGTTTCATTCTGAGCACGCAGGCCGGATTCGAAATCGAGTTCTGCGATATCCTTTCGCGCGATGTGCTGCCGCCGTCGAAATTCTATCTGATACCCGGCATCATGGGCTTCAATGTCATGCCGCTGGGGAAATACCGTCAGCTGCTCCAGGCCGCGTCCGACGGGGCGACCGTCTGTTTCACGGCAGGAAGCGGGATGCTCCAGCCGTTCGGTGCCGAATTCGGCTGCTGCGTGGACTATTGTGCCGAAAAGCCCGAAAGAGTTTCTTTTACGGTCGACGGTTCCGGAGAAACATTCGAGGCCGATTCACCGGTCACAAGACGTTTGTCCGCCGACGGCTGTGAAGTATTCGGCAGGGACAATTCCGGCAGTCCGGTCCTGATCCGTCACCGTTACGGCAAAGGACAGCTGATCTACCTGAATGTTCCGGTCGAACAGGCGGCGATCACGCAGGAATGCAAACTGTACAAAGTCTACCGCAGGATCGCGGAACTGGCGGGCCTGACGATGCCGGAAAAAGCGCCGGAAATCGGGATCACACATCATCCTTTGCCGGACGGCGGAGAGATCCGGATCGCCATCAACTACGCCGATCATGAAGCCGGCGGCATGAAGCCCAATGAAGTGAAAATAGAAAAAGCCGTATCCTGAAAGCGGTCTGGCTTCTTCGAGATTTTTTTCATTAAGGCGGATACGGACGGGGAAAGTTCATTTCCGCAAACTCTGACGGTATTCCGCGGGAGTCATCCCGTATTTCCGGCGGAAACAGCGGTAGAACACGTATTCTCCGGCAAAATGGACGTCCCGGATGATTTCAGAAATCGGGACATTGCTCTCCTTCAGCAGCCGGGCAGCAGCCTCCAGACGCAGATTATTGATGTATTGAGTCGGGGAGACGTTGAAGCATTTCTTCCAGGATTTGAAGAAATGGTCATGGGAAAAACCATTTGCCGCGGCGATTTTGTCGATATCGATCTTCTCGGCAAAATGGGTTTGGAACCAGATCGAAACATTACGGATGCGGGTTCCCGCACTCAGCTTGGATTCGATCTTGTTTTCCTGCAGGAGCAAAGTCGCCATGAGGCTGAAGCATACCCAGTCCAGAATATCCGCTGCGCCCGGCGTGTAAAGGTTGTAAACCGTCCGGTTGAACTTGTCGATCAGCATTTTCAATTCCGCGTTCATGGCAAAGTCCCATACCGCATTTTCGACTTTTATTCCTATCGACTCCAATTTGTTCAATACTTCCGGGGAATAGCTGAACGATATCACACTGCGTCTGCTCGGCTGCGGCTGACCCCATACCGATCCGGGAAGGCGGCACGCCACATTCGGACAGGGGGTTTTGAAATATTCTCCGTTCACTATATCTTCCGTTGAATCGGTCCCGGAGGACAAACGGAGACATATCTCGAAACAATCCCAATGCCTCTCCGACTTCGAAATGGGGTTTTCATTGCAGCGGTAAACCTGTTCCACCTGGAACTGGAAATGGTTCCTCCGCGGAAAATCCTTGACTTTCAACATCCACTGCGACATACGGCATTTCCTTCGTCTGCAAAATTCCGGCGATCCACCCCCCGGATCCACTCATTGCAATATACATCAAACGCTGCTGAAACTCAAGCCGCAGAATTCAAATCATACTATTTTACAGTAAATTTCATACGATACAACATTGCCAAAGCCTTGGATATGATATATAATTACAGATATATTATATTGTAATAAATAGAAAAACGTTATGAATGACAGTCAGGAAAAATTGTTATCCTTCAGCCCGCACTGGGCCTGGCATCCGAACCGGGCGGAACATGAGGCGGGATATACCTTGTTCCGGAAGACTGTTTCCATCTCCCGTCCATCCCATTTTCATCTGGCGCTTTCCGCCGACAACCGCTACACCTTTTACCTTGACGGAAAGCTGATGGGACGCGGTCCGCTGCGCGGCGATCTTGACCATTATTTCTATGAGGAGTATGAAGGCGAACTCACCGCCGGAGACCATATTTTTGCGGTGGAAGTCGTGGTTTGGAGCGAGGCATGGCGCTGGAGTGCGGCTCCGTGGTCGGAAATGCACGCGGGCGGCGGCCTCATGGCCGCAGGATATGCCGGAAACGAACGCATGGAACTTCCCGAAGGATGGCTTTGCGCCATTGACCGTGGCAGACGACCCATCCCCTGGAAAAAAGCATGGGGAGGCAATGCCCGGATCCCGGCTCCGCCTATGGATGAAATTGATTTCGGACTTTATGTTTCCGGCTGGTATTCCGCCGCGCATCCCGCCGGGGAATGGGTTGGACCCGTGATCCTCGGCAATGCTGAATTCCGGAACGCATACCAGATCGATCCCGATACACCGTGGAATCTGATGAAACGAACCTTAAAGCCGATGGAGGAATCGTTTACGCCTATCGCAGAAATCCTGTCTGGGCCCGAAACTTTATCATTGCGTGACGGCCGGTTGACCGGAAGCTGTCCGGCGGGGAAACATACCGTTCTGGTGGACACCGGACGCAATCAGACTTTCATCGTCCGTTTTTCCGGTGCGGACGGAAAAGGTTCCTGCCGTCTGGCTTATTCCGAAACCCTGTTCGACGAACAAGGGAAAAAAGTGCATCGTTACCCCGGCACGCTCGGCGAAAAAGGGTATGCCGACCGTCTCCTTTTTGCAGGGAAACCGTGGAAATATACTTCTTTCTGGTACCGCACGGGACGGTTTCTCGAACTGGAGCTGGATCTGACCGGACCGCTGACGGGAATCGAACTGGAACTCTCTTTCATCACCTATCCGCTGGGGCCTTTCCGCGAATTCCATTCGCCGGAGGATCCCGTATTGGAAAAAATCTATGAGACGGCGTGTCATACGCTCAGCTGCTGTTCGCATGAACATTTCGAAGACTGTCCGTATTACGAACAGCTCCAGTATGCCGGGGATTCACGGGTCGAGGCGCTGGTCTCCTATGCGGTTTCCGGGAAAGACGACCTGGGGCGGCACGCATTGCGCGCCATCGCTGCTTCCCAGCTCGCCAACGGTCTGACGCAGTCCCGTTATCCTTCCGTTTTCAAGCAGGTCATCCCGGAATATTCCCTGATCTGGGATTTGATGCTCCACGACCATTACGTCTGTTTCGGAGACGAGGCGCTGGTGCGGGAATTGCTTCCGAATGCGGAAAATGTGCTGAATGCGTTTGAACGGGCTCGTCGGCCGGATGGATTGATCGGGCCGCTGCCCGGATGGCATTACACCGACTGGGTGCCCGGCTGGCCGTCCGGAGCATCCGACCGGGGCGAAAACGTGCCGGAAACGATCCTGAATTTGTTCTACGCGGAAGCCTGCGACCGGATCGCTGATCTGGAAATCGTATGCGGTAATTCCGGCGAAGCACAAAAACTTCGATCCCGGGCAAAGACAACGCTGGATGCCGTCAACTCTCTTTGTTACGATGTGTCGCAGAAACGGTATCTGGATTCGCCCGGACATCCGGACCGGCTGAGTCTGCATGCCAATACGCTGGCGGTGCTGTTCGGGGCTGTGCCCGAGTCGGACCGGGCGGATTTTCTGCGGGAGATCTATGCCGATCCGAAATTGAAGCCGATGTCGCTGTATTTTTCGTTTTATCTGCTGGCGGCAATCGCAAAATACGGAACGGCTGAAGAGTTGCGTTCACATTATGCTCCATGGGAGAAGATGCTGAAAAACGGCAGCACGACCTTCCCGGAAAAGCCGGGCTGGTGCCGGAGCGAATGTCATGCCTGGAGCTGCGCTCCTGCCTGGTTCCTGCTTCGTTCCGCAGGAAAGATCCATTTGAAATCCGATTCACCATATCTATAAAAAAACAAGAGGAGATCAAGCAAAATGAAAAAAGATCTTGAAAAATGGACCCGGTCAGTCCGCAGGACTGTACATGGGAATTACCGTAATTTCACACTTATAGAAGTAACGGTAACATTAGATATACAACCTCTCGATTAAAAAACGGACGGTGACCGTCCGTTTATACCTTCCTTTATTCTTCGTTTGAGGGTTGTTTTACGAGGAAGTTACCCATAGGGGTATATTTTACCGTCCAAAAGGTTATCCGCCGCTTAATGTCCTCGGCGGAGTATTTAGAAGAGATCCACTTCCCGACATTGTTATTTACACCAACAATAATACCGTTCCCAGCATATTGCGGTTCTGAATCATCATCAATAGAGAAGAATCCGACGATCTTTTTCAGCAGACCTTCATCATCCACAACCACATCGTGATTCTCGTCATCCGGGAACGGAACAGCATCTACAATATCACAGTGGATATAGTGATAGAAATCTTCCAATTTTCCCTTAAACTCAATGTCTCTAATTTCACCCTTCTCAACATCTATGAAAACTGCTTTCATTTTGAACATCCTTTCTTTAAAATGAAAAAGAGAGGTTGAACTTAATCAACCTCTCTATGGGTTAGTTATTATTCAGCGGCGGGGAGTGAGGCGAGATAGGCTTCGATCTGCTCTTTGGTGAACTTGGAAAGGCGGCGGTTGATATTCCGCTCGGTTCTGCTGAATGCTCTGCTGTCGTCGAACACAACTTGCAGTTCATCGAGTGCGGATGAAATCTTATCACGGATCGGAAGGTAATCTTCTTGGTTAATTCCCTTCGCCCGGTTATCAATTCGAGCCATAATGATTTCTTTGAAGGAACGGTAAACTCTTTTCACCTTCGTTTCCTCTTCAGTGGTTGTGGTTTTTTCGGTTGTTCCTTTGACCTGGACCTTCACTTCTGCTGCTTTCATAATTTCCTCCATTTTGGTTTCTTTGGTGGTGGCGGTTTTGGTGGTGGCGGTTTTGGTGGTCTTCTTCATTTTGTTTCTCCTTTCGGATTGTTGGTTATTAAGAGTTAGGGAATCCAACTCTTTAGTTAAGTTCAGAATCATCAAGTTGATAGGCGATCAGTTGATCTTTATCCCATCCTTCAATTTCAAAGAAATCTTCATCTTCCATGTGAACGATGAAATCCTCAATCGCTTCCTCTTTGGAATTCCCAGAACCGAATCCGAGAATTTGTGGGTTTTCACATCTTCTTCCAAAGGGTGAAATGGTTTGTCCCTGCTCGGTAGCAATGATGTAATTCTTCATCTTGTTTTCCTCCTTTTATTGAATGAAGAAATCTTCGAGTTTTCCGTTCAGTTGTTCTTCACCATTTTCATCTTCATAGGTGAGACCGAAAGCGGATTTGTTGGAGAAACAGCAAACATAGAATTCAGAAACCTTTCTCTTTGGGAAGTAAAATTTCCGAACTTCGTAATTGGTGTTTTTCCAATACACCGTTTTACCGTTGCAGACCGCTTCTTTGATTTCCGAGATTGTTTTGAACATTCTCTTTTCCTTTCTCTTTACTTTTCAATGGAACACCCTGCTGTTCAGCAGTTTACGTTGGATAATATACCACACAGTCAAAGGTTCGTACAGGCGAAATTCGTAAAAATGTGAAAAAAATGTGAAAATTCTTAAATTTGAATATAAAAACGGTAGTTCCGAACCGATCAGAACTACCGTTTTGAGGCTATTTTTTACTTAGGAGTTAAGTAATTTCTGAACCTCAGCATCAGTTAATGCTCTTCTCCAAAGTCTGAAATCAGAAATTCTAAACGAAACAGCTCCTGCTTGTTTAGTATGTCCGGCTCTAGAGGGGCTGCCTAAACCGATTACCAATGGGCCTTGAGCTGTTCGCGCAGTACTTAATTCTTGTGAAAACACACATTGAGCTGTTAAAGTTCCATCTAAATATGAGCACCAAGTATGAGTGTCATGATCATATGTAATTGTAATTAAATGCCACCCATAATCAGTCCAAACATTTGTTAAGTCAATATCAGTGGAAGTTCCAACAGAATAAGTAGCATTTGGAAGTCCGTTATAATTATCAGTTGTCAATGTTAAAGTAGATGGATTTGATGTAGCATTTCCAACTATCCCATTTCTAAAATCCTGCCATTGAGAAGCATATCCATAATCAAATATTCCTTGACCGTGGCCGGTATAAAAAACACTATTTGAAGGAAACTTTATCCAATAGGCCACCGATCTTGATTGATCTAATGTTGGTATTGGTGAAGAACCTGAATAACATCCATTAAAATAAATGTTTTTGAAAGTGGCAGTAGCATATTCATTCACATTTGTAATTTCCATACAGTCTCTTCCTTCTTGAGCGGCTGTGTAAAAATTTGGAGTTCCAGTTTGACCCATAGTCACATTATCATTCTCACATTCAAATGTTGACCCATCTTTACATGGGCAGTGAAGCCATACTCCTTGTGGAAATGGTGAAGAACCTTCAATTAACTTCAATGTAAATGTTCCAGAATCAGGAGCGGAACTTCCAGTGCTTGATGAAACTGTAACTTGAACTGATCCAGAAGCAGGTGTTGTTGTAATTCCATCATAAGTAAATGTTCCTGTTGAAGTATCAAATGTAATTCCAGAAGGACAAGTTCCACTTAATGAATAAACTGGTGTGATTGTATTTTGTGTTGTGTATGCAACAGATTTTGAAGCAGAACCATCTTCAGTAAAGAAGTTAATTTCTTTGTCAGCAACAGTTATTTGATTCAAAGCGATATTTATATTGATTGTTGCATTTACAGGAGTTGGATGATATGGTGTTGTGACTGCTATTTGAACTTGTTGTGTCTCATTAGAAGTCTGAGTTCCTGCTGACGAAATCTTTAAACCATTTCCCTGTCGATAAATAGAAACACCACTTGGTAAAGTTCCTGAAGAGATTGTAAAAGAAGGAGCTTCTGCTGTTGTTGCCATTTCAATGTCTTTTGTATCATTTATTTTTTCAGTAATGAAGCTGAAAGTTTGCGGTGTAGACACTGTAAGTCGACTTGTTGCAGATGTATTTATCGTCATATTTATATCTTTAGTAATTATATCATCTCCATATATTCTTATAACTAAATTATAAGTATGATCGGCATCCGTTAAAGCTTTTCCCTGAAAATGTCCAGTTGAAGTATTGAATGTAATTGAGCTTGGTAAACTTCCAGAAATTATTTCAAATGATGGTGTTAATGGGCATGAGTAGACAATATCATATCCCTCTATTTGAGCCGGTGTTAAACTGCTCCAAGTTTGATCAGATGCTGTAATTTCATATCTTGGGTTAAATTCATTATAAAGTTCAGTTACTTCTTCTTGAGTTAATTCTCTATCATATATTCTATAAGCAGTGGCATTTCCTTTGAAATCATAATCATTTTGTGTTCCTAGGAAACCTAAGTATACTGGACCATTTGATGTTGAAAATGTCACAGATGAAGATGATGTTCTATAAACCCCATTTATATAAGACTTAATTATAGTTCCATCAAAACATAAAACAACATGAATCCAAGCATTATTTTCACTATAATTTTGAAGCATAATGTCTTTATTTAAGCGGCGACTATAAAATGTTAATCTGTGAGAGTTAAATGCTAAAGAGAATGTGTCACTATCTTCATATCCAAATCCACAACAAAAATTCCAAGAGTAAACATATGTATTTCTAGAAATCCAAATAGATAAAGACCTTGGAGAGTTTGATGTTGGTAATTTATCAGTTTGTTGATAAATGATCCTTGTATTTCCATTACACATTAAACAGTTTAGTCCATTTACTGAACCAAAGTTCGCAGAACCTTTTGTGACGCTTGGAGAACCACCAACAACAGGATCAATAGAATCAGATAAAGGTGCATAAAAAACCAATCCATTTGTTGGACCATAAGGTTTCCAGCTTCTATCAGCTTTTCCAAATGGGTTTAATTTATAAGGTATTTTCATCCTAAGACCTCTCTTATTGCATCAATCATTTCCTGTGTAATTAAACCTTCTTCTATTGCATCTTGAATTAAACTATCATTTAAGTCAATTTCCTGTGCATCATTCCAATCACTTTGGAATTGAAAGTTACCAGAAAGTATTGCATTTAATTGATCTTCAATTCCTAATTGTCTCATTGCTCTTCTGATCTGTAATTTTGTAAACACAGTCTGAGGTTCAGGAGGAGGAATAACTTTTTCAACTATTTGACCATTTTTTATTTCATAATGTGATGCACCGTAAGGAAACTTTGCATAACCATCATGAAACAACATTGTTTCATTATTTTCTTTGTTATAACCGTATATTACCTTACCATCTTTTTCAATGATATAAGGTGCTTCGACAATCTTATTTGAATCTATCTTTAAGTAACTCATTTCTCATCTCCATAATTAAAAACTGTAACCGTATGAAATCGCTTCATGTATGGTGTTATTTGAATCTTTATATACTCTGCGGACGAATACATGAATCTGTGTTCCAGATAATGTTTCCGGTATGTCTCCAACAGTAGTTATGTTGCTATTGATAGAGATTGTTTCAGCATCATCTTGATTTGTGAAAACAAACCAGTTTTCCAATGTGGCAGTTTCACCACCACTTAATGAATTTTCTGTAAAGTCGATCTGTCCGATGTCAAGTGTGCTTGAAGATAAAGTTATTTCAGATATGAATATATCATAATCTGGATTATAACTTAATTCAAATGTTCCTGTATGTGGTGTAGAATCATTTAGAACCTTATGCTTATTTGTTCCATAAACGGATGTAGGTATTCTTCCTGATTGATTGGTCTGAACGAATGAACCAGAAACGGCAGTAAATATAGGATCAGTTTCAGTATAACCAGAAATGAATCCTGAATCATTGGTTAATTGGGAAGTGCTTAAAGGAATTTCACTTTTCAAAGCCAATGTTGATTTTTCAGCAGTATATATAGGATCAGTTTCAGTATAACCAGAAATGAATCCTGAATCATTCTGAAGTTCTGAAGTTTTAGAAGGTATAGAAGGTTTGTCGGTTAAATCATTATATGAACCTGAAAAAGCATCTTCTTTTAATTGAAATTGACCTGATGTTGCGGAATAAACAGGATCGGTTTCAGTATATCCGCTGATAAATCCTGAATCATTATCCAACTCGGAAACCTTTGTAGGAATTTCATTCTTTAACGCTATTGAAGGTTTATCAGCTGTGTAGATCGGATCGGTTTCAGTATATCCAGAAATGAAACCGGAATCATTGGTTAAATCACTTGTCTTTGAAGGTATAGATGGTTTATCAGTCAAATCATTATAAGAGCCTGAAAAGAGTTCCGATTTCAAAGCAATAGAAGGTTTATCAGCTGTGTAGATCGGATCAGTTTCAGTATAACCTGAAATGAATCCTGAATCATTTTCCAACTGTGAAACCTTTGTGGGAATAAACAGATCGGAAAAAAGTTCATCTACTTCTGTTTTGGTGTAAAAGTTTTTGCTCTCAATTTCCTGTGGAGATAAACCTGAAACATAAACTCTCGGACATGCTAAAGCGTAATCTCTTAAAATAACCTTCTTTGTGTTGAGTGATTCTTGTCCGATCTCAATGTTTATTTCAGTGTTCTTTTTCTTGATGTAGTTGAGATAGTTTGTTGTGTAGGTATCAAGAGAAAATACGATGATGTTTTCAGGGGTTACGGTATATTCTTTTGATAAGAATAACAGTTCATAACTCTGCTTTCCAATACCTATTGATCCGGCGAGGTATAAACCGCTCAGATCACTGATTTCCTGAATTTGATTTTGGTCATTGATTAACTGGAATGAAATATCTTCAATAGTGCTATAATCAATGATGATTTGATTTGTGAGTTGTTGGTTATTACGTCCAACTAAACGTTTTTTGTTAATGTTGATGTAATTCATATTAGTCCTCATCGGTTTTTATTCATCTAAACAAGATGGATGTCTAATAGTTTTTTCATTTATGATGAAATTCAATTATGTGTTTATTGATCTCGTCTTGAACGATTCCTTTTATGTCTTCTTTTGACAGGATTTTTCCATTCAGCAGAATGAAATTCTTTTCCGATTTTAGATTCAATTCAGATATTTGGAGTTGAATTGAAACCAATTCTTTTTGAATTTCAGTTAGTTTGGTGAATGTGGTTGTAGCAAAATATCCTATCACAGCGAGGAAAATAGTTACAAATACTCCCACGATCACTTTGTATGTTAAGTAATTCTCTTCTGCCATTTCATTAAAAAGGACTCCATGTTTGTTTTTTTAACTATTTATCTTCAGGTTTTGTTTTATGCTGTTTAATGCGGTTTCATTCACCAAATAACAGTATATAGCAGTCTTCACTTTCTGCTTATTTGAACAACACAATACCTTATCTAATTTCATAGCAACTTGAAATACTTTGTATTCAAATTCGGATTTGTACTGATTGCAGTAATATGTCAGCGGATAATCGTTTTCAAGGAACTCCCAGAACTGTGATTTATTCACGACAGCAGGGTAATACTCATAGAAGTAATAAGGTTGGTTCTTGTGAAGATGTTGAATGATCTCTTTGTAATTGAAATCTGCTTTGAAATCGCTGATCCTCAACAATGCTTTTGCTGAAATCGGTTTGAGTATGACAGTTCTCTCGTTAATGATGTAGAGATACTCTTCCTTTATATCCTTATAGTCTATCTTTTCAACCTCGTATCCGGGTTAAATCAATGCTTGAATTGAGGTAGTATATTTTACTGTAATCGGTTAGGTTCTCTTTCAGTTTTCGATAGCATAAATCGAAGTAGTTTTTATCTTCGATCTTCAGGAAGAGAACCGCCGGGATTGAGGAAATTGAAGAAGGTGTATTTGGAATTGTTTTTTGACCTTTTTGTATCGCTTCAATTTTTTTATACAGTTCACGAATATAGTCTAAATCATCTTCAGAAAGGTTTACTGACTTCGCTTGTATTGTTTCCCTGTAATTCTTGACTTCCAATAGCAGGTTTTCATCTAATAACCTAAGATGATGTTCAAGGTTCGTCAACTCTCCCAAGAAATCAGGTCTATGATCGAGGTCGGCACCCTCTCCGTGACCGTTCAGTATTTCTTTACCATAACTTAAAGCCGTTGCTGTGTGTTTCAAAGCACACTCAAAACATTTCATATTTTCCATTTTATCTTTAACTCCTAATGTCTTTATATTACTCCTATGACTTGTATATGTATTTCAACAGTGGAACAGTATTCACACGCTGAATCGTAAGGGAAGAATCTGATCGTTGAATAATCACCATAGTTGACACAATGACCAGCATCATATATGCTGAAACCGACCATATTATTCACTATGGGGAAGGTAAATTCTTCATCCCAATTCACATCAATTTCAGTATCATATAGAACCGTTTGAGTATGATCCACTGAAAGCGGGTGACTTCCTCCACCTTGAGAATTTCCATTTTTTTGAATAGCATACACCCTCAATTTCAGTCCGTCATATTCCACTTTTTCATTCCATTTTTCGATCTTCAATGTTCCATAATAACACCACTTCCTGTTTATTCCTTCGATCCACCAACTCGCCCAACACTCATTCGGTTCAAATTTACTGGAATAACTCTTGTCAAAACAAGTCCCATTTGTTCTTGTTTCCTCTCCGATCCAGTATTCAGATTCATCTTCAAAGTATCCTTCAACCTCATCATTCAATCCTTCAAAGGCGGCTGCTGAACTTTCATTATAGAAATCTATACACTTACATTCAGGTTCCCAATTTTCCCTTGTACAATCTCCCCAGGTGGAAGTCCAAACATCACTCCCACCCCAAGCCGGAATTTGGATAGTGTGAGCGTTAGCATCAAATACCCAGTCATACATAATCTCTTCTTGTAGTGTTCCGTCACATTCAACACAACCATAATCGCCATATTCTCTACATTCACCATCACACCAATAGTATCTTCCTGTCTCTTCCTCATGACCGATCTGTGTGTTGGTGTCAACCCTCAAATTACAGTCATATCTGATCCAATGGAAAGTTGCTTTTGGAATGTATCTAAAATAAGCGTAAGCGTACCAAGAATCGTCATTGTTCACATCCCAATTTTGATAGATACAGTCGGAGGCCGCTTCGGATGTGTATTTTCTACCATACCAAGTTTGCCATAAATCAGGGTATGGAGGTGTTATTTCAGGACATTTTGAGTAAACAAATTCCTTAAACTCATTGAGATCATCATAGCATCTTCCAATTCGGTAAACTTCAATTTCAGCACAACCCATATAAATGGTTTCGGTTTGAGTACAATCACCAGTTTGTTCATCCCATTCAACACATTCTTCCCAAGAATCAGAGCATCCTTTGACATACCCAACTCTTCCTTTGGAATCCTGCTGAACATTGATCTCAATACACCCACTCCAATCTACACCCATATCTCCGGTAAATTGGATCTTCCCATCAATGACTTCATAGGGTGCTACCGAAATTGAAGGTTCATAACAATAATTCGGTGTTCCGCTCGGACTATCTATTGATCTTGATACAAAAGCGAACAATCCATAGTAACCACAAGGACAAGTTCGACACAAAATAGGGTTACTTCCATTCGTCAAAATTTTACCGACATTTCATCCAAAAACTTGTATTCTCTGACATATTCAAAACTCCTTATTCTTGTTCACAAGCGTTATCACAATCAGCGTAAGCGATCCAACCAAGAGAACCGGAAGTATTCGACAATAGATAATTCCCATCTGTTGGGATCGCCACAGTTGATATTTGACCGTTGTTGACGATCAATATTCCTGTACCTGAAAGAGCAGATTTTATCAGTATTTGTGAGTTCTGTTTTTCAAGTGTAATCAGTGAAGCGATTGAAGGATCAACATTGATCTTTTGATTCAAGAAATCCAAAGTGTCCCCTGAAGTACAAGCGACCTTTCCTGTGGATCGGAAATCTATGTATGATGAGGTCGGATCAACGATGATCGAATCATCAGTTGAAACAAACCATTCCGGTTCTATGTCAAGCGAGAGTGCTTCGTTTGAACTCAAATTCACTTGAATTGAACCTGTATCACTTTGGATTTTTGATTCCAAGTAATCAGGTTCATCATTCCCTGTAACTTGAACCATATATGATGAAATCGTGAAATCTAAGCCATTGGAATCTTCTTCAATGGATATACTACCATCTGAAGAATAGAAGTAATCTGGGTTAATATCCAATGAAACTTGTTCATATTCACCTGAATCTACAATAGATGCTGAAATCGAACCTGTTTCGGATGTGATTTTGTCAAAGAGGAAATCCGGTTCATCACCTTCAGATACGGAAACCACCGCTGATGATAGAGTGAAATCTAAGCCATTACCGGTATCTTCGATGGATATACTACCATCCGAGCAGAAGAAGTAGGCTGGATTTATGTCTAATGAGACTTGTTCATATTCACCTGAATCTACGATGGATGCTGAAATGGATGCTGTTTCGGAAGTGATCTTGTCAAATAAGAAATCCGGTTCATCATCCTCTGAAACCTGAACCATATAGGAAGAAAGAGTGAAATCCAAACCATCTTCTGTTTCCTCAATCGAAATTGAACTGTCAGAAGAATAGAAGTAATCTGGGTTAATATCCAATGAAACTTGTTCATATTCACCTGAATCTACGATGGATGCTGAAATGGATGCTGTTTCAGATGTGATTTTGTCAAAGAGATAATCAGGTTCATCATCATCTGAAACTTGAACCAAATATGCTGAAATTGTGAAATCCAAACCATCTTCTGTTTCCTCAATCGAAATTGAACTGTCAGAAGAATAGAAGTAATTTGGGTTTATATCCAAACTGACCTGTTCATATTCACCTGAATCTACGATTGAAGCGGAAATTGAAGCGGTCATTGATGTGATTTTGTCAAAGAGATAATCAGGTTCATCATCATCTGAAACTTGAACCAAATATGCTGAAATTGTAAAATCCAAACCGTCCTCTGTTTCCTCAATAGCGATAGAGTTATCAGATGAATAGAAGTAATCAGGGTTAATCTCAAAATTCACATATTGATCTACATCCTGTTCAAGTGATAAAAGTATTGATGAAGAAACACTTGCGACTTTTGAATATAGGAAATCACCAGATGGGTCTTGAACGGATGCTTTTACTTTGTAAAGTTCTCCTGATAAATAAGCTGAAAGTTCCATTATTTCAGAAGAAATAGCGGCGTAAAGTCCTACCCAATATAAACCGTCTTCTTTTGATCCAGCGAGGATTAAATCATCATCTTCTCTTCCTTCAGGACAGAAGAATACCTGGGGTTCGAGATTCTCATAATTCCAAGTCATGATCGAACATTCACCTTCAACTTCAGGATCACCGAAAAAAGATGTTGCTGAAAGTGTCCCATCTGCTTCAAGATTAAGGTTAGTCCATACATCTGGATGTTCTTCTTTCGTTCCACGGTAAAATATAAGGTTCATCTGATAATCCTTTCCAGAACCCTTTTTAGAGGCCATAGAAAACCAATAATGGGGAAATAGGTTATAATTATGGAACAGTCTTTGACGAGGTATTACTACTGATCCATAGAATGTGATAATTTCCGCTTGGTCTTCAGTGAGGTTTATTCTCTTTATTGATTCATTCAAAAGTGATTCAAATTCAGTATGTGTTAAATTACGGTTAGATATCCTTTTAAGTAATTCGAGGTGTTTCTCAAAATCAGATTCACCGCCACAGATGGTTTTGATTTTCATTATTTCAAGTTCAAGGTCGTGTTTCTTTTTCTTCATAGTCTGTAATGAAGATTCATAGGTAGATGGATTTATCAATTCCGCCATAAACATCTCTGTGATTTTACTCTCTTTTTCATTGATGTTCTGAAGTTGAATCTCAAGTTGTTTCAATTCTTTCAAACTCTCTTCTCTTTTCAGTGAAAGTTCCAACCTTTTTACAGCGGCGATTGAAAGTAATGGATAAACTACCTCGATCAGTCCAATTCCATACTCATTCTCTTTTGTAGAGTGAATAGCAGAATGACAGGGTTTTTCACCTGATCTTTGATGTTTTTTACAATGATAGAAATGTTCCGTTCTGGATTTTTGAATCTTCATCTTCGATCCACACACTCCACAATAGATGATTCCGCTCAACGGATACCACCCTTGTTTCGCTCTCGGATGTGTGAATTTTCTTTTATCTAAACGGTTCTTTACTTCCTTCCAATCCTCAAAGGAAATGAACTCTAATCCGTCCACTTGGTGATTCTTAATCAATTCACCCTCGGAATTATACATATATCCACAGTAAATCGGTCTTGTCAAAATACGGCGGAAATTCATTTCATATATGGGTGTTGGAAAGAGATCAGGGTATTTCTGATTTATCAATCTTGTTGTAGTCAAAAGTGATGAGGTTTCAAGGAATGTTTTATACACATCTTTCACCATTTCTGCTTCTCTCGGATTCACCTCAACTTCTCTTTTTCTTCCTGTTGAATTGAATCCATACATTCTACTCAAACCAACTTTGAATTTTCCTGAATTTTTGAGGTTCTTGAAAGCCTCTTTCGCCTTCTTTCTTTGAATAGCGATTTGTTCGTGGTTGATCCTGTTCTGTAAAGCCATAATCAATGAATCACTGAAATTCCCCATATCAATGATTCCATTGTTCACCGTCATAACTTTCACATTGTGAATCACTAATAGTTGGTTGATATGTGATTCCAAAAATGAACCTGTAACCGGGCGGTACAATCTTGTGATGTCATAGCAGAGAATGTAGTCAATCTCCATAAGGGATTTCATCACATTTCCCAAACCTTCACGGTACATCTTCTTTGTGGTTTGTTCTTTATACCACTTCTGAAAAGCGATGTCCAAAGATGCTATATCTTCACTACCAGTG
>Ga0256405_10004395_pt1 | contig 26447 bp, 27 predicted proteins | sample RumenRJG_02DNA_FD_189096 | JGI IMG/M metagenome (GOLD analysis project Ga0256405, IMG submission 189096) | Bovine rumen microbial communities from Lethbridge, Alberta, Canada - RJG_02 | ecosystem: Host-associated > Mammals > Digestive system > Stomach > Rumen | place: Canada: Alberta... | reverse complement strand
AATTGCTTTCAACATTTTGAAAAGTGAAAAAACTTTCAAAGGCGGTATTACTGATAAGCAATTCCAGTGCCTTTTGGATTCCTCATATCTTGATACAATCGTTATGAATTGGCTTTGTTCATAAATTGTTTACTCATTCAAAAACCCTGGTTAGTTTTTATTTGTTACTTTATTTCAACCAATATCAGCAGTCTTAGTAGTATAATATATCTGCAAGGTAATAAAGTAATATGTCCTGAGGAGCTTCCTATCCTCCTTTTTCCGTTACTACTCTGAGCAATTTACATTTGGAAGATCAAAGGATGTATTCGGTATATTTGTTGTCAGAGGTCGTCAGAGGTCTTCGGGGTGTCTCATTCATTGAGCGAAGCTTTGAATATACAGGAGTGTTAAAATGTCGAGGTTTATTGTATTTGATGTACAAAAATGTAAAATAGGTTATTTGTTCTGTAATTGCAGTTGAAAATCATCATTGTGACGTATATAATTGTATAGATATATGCTTTTAAGGAGCGATACAGCGGAGAGACAATACACCTTTGTCTGCGCTTACACTATACGTAATACTATCTGAAACCGGAGAAAATCAATGGAAAATATATTAGAAAATCTTAATCCTTCTCAGTTGGAAGCAGTAACTTCTATGGAAGGATATATACGGGTCATTGCAGGCGCGGGTTCCGGAAAGACAAGAGCTTTGACCCATAGATTTGCATTTCTCGTAAATGAAGTCGGTATTTTGCCGGGAAATATCCTCTGTGTTACCTTCACAAACAAGGCTGCCAACGAGATGCGGCAGAGGATACATAATCTGACCGGAGATAATGACACAGGTTATATCAATACCTTCCACGGATTCTGCGTAAATATTTTGCAGGAGGATAGTTACGCAGTAGGATATCCAAAAAGCTTTCTTGTTATTGATAATTCCGACATCAACGATATGCTGGGGCTTATCTACGAGGAACGGGGACTTACTCTCAGGGATATGACCTTCCGTGATGCCCGCAACAAGATCGAGATGGAAAAACTATACCATAGACCGGAGTATTATCATGATCTGATAGACCTGTCGCTTGAAGATCTGCACCAGAAATATCTTGATGCTGCCGAGATAATGGATATCATTTTCTATGGTTATCTCTATCAGGAAAAGAAATGCTTCGGACTTGATTACAACGACCTTATAAAGCTTGTGCTGTATATATTCTCGAAGAATGAGGATATCAAGCTGAAATGGCAGCAAAGACTTGAATATATCATGGTTGACGAGTTTCAGGATATAGACTCTTTGCAGTATGAGCTGATGAAGGTTTTGTGCGGATATCACCATAATTTGTTTGTAGTCGGGGATCCCGACCAGATCATTTACACATGGAGAGGTGCAAACATAAAATATATCCTGAACTTTGATAAGGAGTTTCCTGATGTCAAGACCATAATGATGATGGAAAACTACAGAAGCACTCCACAGATTATCAATGTGGCAAACTCTCTTATAGACAAAAACAAGCACCGCATAAAGAAAGACCTTATTCCCACATTGCCTGACGGAGAAGGAGTAGTCTGTCATTTTGCAGATACAGCGGAAAATGAAGCAAAATGGATCACCGGTCAGATCATGGAACTGAGTGACAAGGATATACCTTACAAAGACGTGACATTGTTGTACCGTGCCCATTATGTGACACGGGAGCTTGAAGCAGCGCTGCAAAAAGCAAAAATACCCTACGCCCTTTACAGCGGCATCCCGTTCTACGATAGAACAGAGATAAAGAATACTCTTGCTTATCTCAGAATGATAGCCTACAAGGATGATCTTTCGTTCAGAAGGATAGTAAATGTTCCAAAACGGAATATCGGGGAGAGAAGGATAAAATTCATAGAGGAAACAGCGATCAACAATAACTGCTCACTTTATCAGGCTATGTGTCTGACTCTTGACGATGATATATTCAAGGGTACGAAAGCTCAGCAATTTGTTGATATGATCGAAAGATTTTCTGCTAAATACAGTGATAAGCTGATATCGGAGCTTGTATCAGACGTTCTGGACAATAGCGGATATGAGAAAGCCCTCCGTACAGAAGGGAGTCAGGAGAGGCTCGATAATCTTGCGGAACTTAAACAGTCGATATTTGACTATGAAACGACCTGCGGAGAAGAAAGTATGCTGGAACACTATCTTGCTCACGTTGCTTTGTTTACTGGGAGTGATCAGCAGGACAAAGGTGACAGGGTAAAGCTGATGACCGTCCATGCCGCAAAAGGACTTGAATTTCCTTATGTATTTTTGTGCGGCATGAATGAGGGTATCTTTCCTTCAAAAAAGACAAATACTCTTGAAAAGATGGAGGAAGAGCGCAGACTTGCATTTGTAGCAATGACAAGGGCTGAGAAAAAACTGTATCTTACAGAAGCTGAAGGACACAATATTGACGGTTCACCACGATATCCTTCAAGATTTATCCTTGACATAGATCAGACCCTTCTGGAATACACAGAAAAGCCTAAGGACGGACTTATAGAGGATGCCCGCGGCTACTTTGCTGTTAGCGAAAAGCATTTGCCTGATAGCTTTGAAGAAGACTTGTTTGCAGTAGGGCAGAGGGTGCAGCATCATCTTTTAGGTGAAGGAACGATATTAGATATAGACAGAGATAAGCTTGCCTATCTTATAAAGTTCGACACAGTAAAAACACCAAGAATGATCTCATTCAGGGTGAAGCTAACAACAGAAGAAAAATCGTAGTAATAAAACAAAGGAACACGGGCAATACCATAATCCTAATGTTAAAGTATAATGTGGTTGCCCTCGTTGATTGGGTTCATACAGAAGAACAAATGCACTTTTTGGATGAGTGGATAATGAAATAATATATAGAGTCAGAGACGAAGGACAGCAAGGGAAGTGGTACTATGAAAAGATATAACATCTTAATGGTTTATAGTCCTGATTACAGTAAGCTATTGTTTTGCAAAAGAAAAAAGCCGCCCTATATCGGAAAGCTTAACTTTCCCAGCGGCAAATGGGAAGAGGGGGAAAGCTTTATTGAGGCGGCGTATCGTGAATTGAAGGAAGAAACAGGCATTGGAAAAGAATCTGTCACTCCGCTTTATCACCTGATGGATCTAACATATTATCATGTGAATAGTCTCATTGAATGCTATATGTGCAGGTTAACAAGGGAAGTGGAGCTTATTCAGGAAACAGGCGGCAACGAGCTTGAATGGGTCAGCATAGTGGGAACTGACTTTGGAGACACAGAAATTTTTGCTGGAGATGGGAATATTCTGCATTGTTTTCTGATCGCACAACACTATATGGATTCAAAGAAGTGATAAGATCCAGATACAAAAGATGACGGAGGTCTTTTTTCAGTTGAAAACAGAGCGGATGCTGTTTCAAGAGAAAATGAGATCAAGGCTTTCTGCCGGACAATATGAAATGATAACCGATGGATTATGTGGTTTTGAAGAAACGAATCATAAAACTGACAACCGACTCATGCACATAGGGTTATTATCCTTGCAAGAGTCGGCTGCTTTTGTGATCTTGTATTCTCATTTCATTGTCAAAATAGAATCATCGCAGAGAATTGAAGCAAAAGCCAAATCAGTGCCATTTAGCAGAACCATTCTTTTACGGTGCGTATCTCCGAAATGTAACCCTCATCATCGTTAGGCGTTTCAAGAATAAAAGGAAGCTTCTCCATGACAGGGTGCAGGGCGATACGCTTTAATGCTTCCATGCCGATCATTCCTTCACCCAGCTTTTCGTGACGATCCTTGTGAGAGCCGCAGCCGTTTTTGCTGTCATTAAAGTGGACGGCTTTTAATCTGTTCAGTCCGATTATTTTATCAAACTTTGTCAGTACACCGTCAATGTCATTGACAATATCGTAACCTGCATCCCAGACGTGACAGGTGTCAAAGCATACGCCCAGTTTATCCTTGTATGTTACTCTGTCGATGATCTGCTGCAGCTCCTCAAAGCTCTTGCCGACTTCCGAGCCTTTGCCAGCCATTGTTTCAAGAAGAACGATGTTGTTCATTTCAGGACGAAGAACGGCATTCAGACCTTCTGCGATCAACTCGATTCCTTTTTCTGCGCCAAGACCCGTATGAGAGCCGGGATGGAAGTTGTAATAGTATCCCGGAACAAGCTCCATTCGCTCCATATCCTGTTTCAGCATTTCAAGTCCGTTGTTTCTGGTTTCTTCATTTGCAGAGCAGAGATTCATAGTATAACTGCCGTGAGCTACCAAAGGACCGGAATTGTTTTCTTTGACAAGTGTATTGAGCCTTGCAGCATCCTCGGGAATGATAGGCTTCGACTTGCCTCCACGGGGGTTTCTTGTGAACCATGCAAAAGTGTTTCCGCCGAAAGCAAGCATGGTTTTGCCCATGGCTTCATATCCGTTTGTCACCGAAAGATGACATCCTATGTAGATCATACGAATACCTCATTTGTTTTTGAAATGATTGTCAGACTGTCAGGTTCTACATGACAGGGAAGAAACAGAATGTGGACGCCGCTGCGTTTTGCTTCTTCAAAAGCGGCGGCAAAATCCGGATCGGTGTCTGTGTTGGGTCTGACCTCTGTGATGCTGTCCATCTGAATGACAAAGGCACAATAAGCGTGGTATCCCTCGTGGGCGGCCTTTATCAGTTCGCAAAGATGCTTCGTTCCTCGCTGAGTAGGTGCATCAGGGAAGAAACCGATCCCGTCACGCTCCAAGGTGCAGCCCTTTACTTCCATCAGGTATTTTTCTGTGGTAATTCCAAAGGAACGCTCCATACAGAAATCTATCCTTGAATTGCCGTAGGTGTATTCAGGAATGACTTTAGTAAATCCGTGGGTGCTGAGCCATTCGTACACAACCTTGTTGGGCGCCTGACTGTCAATATTGATCAGCAGACCGTTATTTTTGCGGACAGCTACCAGATCATACCGTGTCTTTCTGCCCTTTGAACAGGGTTTGGTGAGATAGATTTCTGCACCGGGGAGAAGCAATTCTTTGCACCTTCCCGTGTTTTTCACATGAACCGTTTCAGTGGTTCCGTCAATGCTGACATCGGCAATAAAACGGTTCGGTCTGTCAATGAACAGGGCAGAAGTTATGTTATCATATTTCAAAGGACTTCACTCCTTCAGAATTTCCAGCATCTGAGCAGGGTTATCCGCCGCTTTGACCTTATCGAAGGCTCTGATAATGATACCGTTCTCGTCGATCAGATAAGTCGTGCGTACAACTCCCATAGAAACCTTGCCGGCAGTTTTCTTTTCCTTCCACACATCGTAGCTTTGTATGACTGCTTTTTCCGTATCCGAAAGCAGGAGGAATGGCAGGCCGTATTTTTCCTCAAACCTCTTATGAGAAGCCACCGTATCCTTGCTGACGCCGATCACCACAGCGCCCTTTTCCTGAAACTGCGGGTACAGCTCTCTTAAAGCACAGGCTTGTTTTGTACATCCTGATGTCATGTCTTTCGGGTAAAAGTAGAGTATCACCTTTTGTCCTCTGAAATCGGATAAGGAGCGGATGGTTCCGTTCTGGTCGGGCAGTGAAAAATCAGGGGCTATTGTTCCAACTTGTAGCATGGCTGTTGCCTTCTTTCAATTGTATTTGCTATCATTATACATTAAATGACAGGAACGGGCAATATACCGCGAAGAGAGATTTTATAAATATTACCGATTCTTTGTGATGTGATGATTTTTAGAAAAGGCTATTACTATGCACTATATTTTGTACTATGGTGCACTGCTCTTTTGTATAAAAAACTTGTCCAAAAGTGAAAGATATGTTAAAATAAATTTATGTATAGTTTTGACACACATAGTCAGATACTGGCAGTATTTTTTTACAGAACAGGAGGAAATTATTATGGGTTTTGAGATCGAAAACGGTGTACTGATAAAGTACACAGAGGAACCGGGTGTTACGGAGGTTGTTATTCCTGACGGGGTGACGATCATAGGCGGATATTCGTTTTCTGAATGCGAAATGATTAAATCTGTTGTAATAGGTAATGGTGTTACGTATATTGATGAGGGTGCATTTTCAAACTGTACAGGACTGGAATCGATCGTTATCTCTGAAAGTGTGACGAGTATAGGAGAGATTGCGTTTTCAGATTGTGACAGCCTGACATCGGTAGTTATTCCCGAAAGTGTGACAAGCATCGGAGAAGGGGCATTTCACAGGTGTACGAGTCTTTCATCGGTGATTATTCCGGCAGAACTGATATGTGAAATAGGTGACGCATTCTAGGGTTGCAGTAAATTGAAGAATCTCCCTGCTTTTGGATATGTAATAAACGGTACAAAGTGTGATTTTCAAAAGACCAGTCCGTTTATAATAATGGCGATGCTTGACAACATGGATTTCAGCATGAGAATGCATATTCCTACAAAATATCAATTTGTCGCACAGGTATTCCTTAAAGATAGCCAGCCTGAAGCGGAAGCATATATTAAGAAGAACATTTCAAAGATACTGCCCTATTTCATCAATATTGATGATTATGCCACCGTTAAAGGTCTGCTTGAACATGGTAAATTTGTAACAAAGCGTAACATAATGAAATTCATTGACTACGCTATCGAACATACCCAGAACGGCGGCGATATGCAGATACAGGTGCTGCTGATGAACTATAAGAACGACAACTTCCCGGATATGGATCCGCTCAAGAGTATTAAATTCTGATAAAGGAGCACAACCATGCCCAGATACAAACAATCCCTGACAGTCGCATTTGACACGACTGACGATACGCCGCTTTACTCCGGTATATGCTATTACCGCAATAACCTTTCGGACAATATTGAGATCAGGCGCAGCGGTATCTTTATCAGCTTTGAGCGCTCCAAAAAGGACAAGCCAGGCGAGCTGCTGAATACCCAGAACAGCATCATCCGCTATTACCTGCAAAAGGCGCTTTGCCTTTATCTTGCGGTGGAGGGATATATCCCGAAGGTCAGCGCAATAACCTTCACCTGCAACGACAAAACCGTGCCGATCGAGCACGAGTCCTTTACTCATCACTGGGAGGGCTGCCGTGCGGATATCTATCTTGACCCGAAAGCGGCAGGCATCATTTTTGAAAGCGACAAGGGCAAGCCGTTTTATATTATGATGACGCATTTCCTCAAGGCGCAGCTTGATAATTTCTCCCACGACCGTTTCCGCAGTGCATGGAGCAGCCTGAACTGCCTTTATACATACATTGACGCATTGGATAACGAAGGTTATCGCACCGAAGAAAAGAAGCTGACAACACTGGCTAATACGATGACGGATAACACTATGCCTGATTCGATTAAAAGAGTTGAATCGCTTGATACAGAAACCTTCTGGAAAAAGCTTAACTGGTACAATGTTTTTAACAGCTATTCCAATAAAGAATTCAACCGTGTTGTCAGTGGTGCATACAAAGATTCTTTTCTTATTGGACTTATCTGTCATTACCGTGATGTATTCAAGGCAGAAATAAAGTCCAATGACAAGGACTGGAAAAAGATCGAAGAAAAAGTAGGAAAGAACATCTCCGCCCCGAAGGACAGACTGAAATTCCTTATCTGCAAATACTGCTATCATGTCAGAAACAAGAGCTTCCACGCTGAAAGAGCCTATCCGCTGTTTATCATTTCCGAGGATGCTGAAACACGGATAGAAAAAGAGCTAACGCAGATCATCCTTCTGACGATAAAAGACCTGTTCAATCTTTACACCGCAAAAGCAAGAGAATAACCCCACGCAAAAACACCACTGCTTGACCGTATTGGTTGCAGTGGTGTTGCTGGTTTTATTTAGTTGCGTTATTCATCGTCATCGTCAAAATCGTCATCGTCATCTTCATCAAAAGAAATCCCATCAAGCGGGTCGTCAGAAGCGAGTATTTCTTTGCACTTCTCATTTAACAACTCTGTAAGCTCGGTAAAATCTTCTTCTTCAGATTTTTCTATGATACTTAGAATGAAGTTTTTATCAGGGATAGAACGCTTTATTGGTTCGGGGTCTGAAATACTATCAAACCTATCGTGATCGTCAATAATATATTCGTGATCGACAATAATATATGATTCAATCATCATTGTGTTTGGATTATAAAACTTTAATTCAAATTGATTTGACAATTCATCCAAATTGTCAGATTTTTCAGCTTCTTCTATCTCCTCGAGTGTTACACTGTCTGCATATTCTACCTCCGAGGAACTGTATAAGAACGTTTTCGGGAAAAGCAGATTGAATAATAAAAATGTATTCAACGGGTCAAAAACAGAATCAAAAAAATTTGTACAAATATAATTTAAGAGATACCTATCATCCGGGGCGTCACCTTCAAATTCATAGGGATCATACCCATCGAAATCATTGTAGTAAATATCGTTATATAAATCAATACATAACGATAATAGTTGTTTTTTTATTTCTTCGTCATTATCAGTAATAGAAATACCGAGTTCCAATGCACCAACCATAAATAATCACTCCTAATAATATTATTTCATCAAACAAAAAACACAGCCACCCATTAACAGGCGCACTGTGCTGCAATGACAGAATAAGCTTGACAATTCAGACAGAAAGGCTTGTTGATTGATGCCCTTACTGTCATTTCTGCCGCCTCCTCTGCACTTTGTCGAGTTTGTTTACATCTCAATTATAAAACGATAGATGTAAAAAGTCAATACAAAATCATCAAAAAGTTTGACAGTATTGTCTATTTTGTTTATAATAATACTGTGACAAGAAACAACAAACCGCAACAGGAGGCGCAGCCATGCCAAACGAGGAACAACAAAAGAAAATAAAAAAAATTGCGCTGGATGTGCTGAACCTCTGCCGCAACTGCCTTGTCATCAATCTTCGCTTTATGGACAGCGCTATCAGCCGCCTGACACTGACAGAGGGCGTGACGGAGCGAACCGCAACGGACGGCGAGAATTATTACTACGACCCGGTGCATATCCTGCGAAGCTACAAAAAAGCCCGTGAGCTGCCCATACGCCGCTATCTGCACACGGTTTTTCACTGCATTTACCGGCACATGTTTATAGGCACTTTGAAGGATAACCGACTGTGGGATCTTGCCTGTGATATGGCAGTGGAGCATTCAATTAACGGTCTCGGGCTGGATGCCGTGACCATCGAAAAGGCGGCAAAGCAGGAGGATGTGCTGAAAGGGCTGTCGGGCAAGGTAAAGTACATCACCGCCGAAATGATTTACCGATATTATCTCGACCACCGACCCGATGAAGCTACTCTCAGACGACTTGAAAAGCTGTTTTCGCTGGACGAGCATTTTATCTGGTATCTTCCGCCCGAACAGCAGGCGGCTCTTGCAGGGAAAGCCGGAACATCAAATTATACAAACGGAAACTCAGATACAACCTATGCAACAGCCCTGACCGATGCGGAAATGGAGCGTATCATATCCGACCGCAAAGCGCTTGAAAATATGTGGAGGGATGTTTCCGAATATGTTCAGACTGCCCTTGAAATGCTGGAGCATCAGCGCGGCGACAAAGCCGGCGGTCTGACGCAGAATCTGAAAGAGGTTAACCGTGAGCGCTACGATTATACAGCTTTTCTCAAAAAGTTCGCCGTTATGGGCGAGGCAATGAAGATCAACGATGACGAGTTCGATTACATCTACTACACCTACGGGCTGGAGCTGTACCGCAATATGCCGCTTATAGAGCCGCTGGAATACAAGGATGTCAAGCGCATCCGGGAGTTTGTGATCGCCATTGATACATCGGGGTCTGTCGCAGGAGAGCTTGTACAAAAATTCGTGCAAAAGACATACAACATCCTCAAAAGCACCGAGAGTTTTTTCTCGAAGATCAATCTGCATATCATACAGTGCGATGCGGATATTCAGCAGGACGTGAAGATCACCAGTCAGGAGGAATTTGACGAATATCTGAAAACCATGAAGATACGCGGCTTGGGGGGAACGGATTTCCGTCCGGTTTTTCAGTATGTGGATAAGCTGATCGAGCAGAAGGAGTTTACGAACCTGAAAGGGCTGATCTATTTCACGGACGGCTTCGGTGTCTTTCCTGAACGACAGCCGCAATATCAGACCGCCTTTGTCTATATCAATGACGGCTACGAAAACCCCGAGGTGCCTGTCTGGGCTATAAAATTGGTGCTTGAAAGCGAGGATATAAGATGAACATAAAGGAAGCAAAAGAACAGATCAGAATTGCAATGAAAGCATATTTCACCAAAGACGAATACGGCAATTACCGTATCCCCATCGAAAAACAGCGTCCCATTTTTCTGATGGGGCCTCCCGGTATCGGCAAGACCGCCATTATGGAGCAGGTGGCGCGGGAACTGGGAGTGGGCTTGGTGAGCTATTCCATGACCCACCATACAAGACAGAGTGCGCTTGGTCTGCCTTTTATCGAGCATAAGGTATATGACGGGAAAGAATACGCCGTCAGTGAATATACAATGAGCGAGATCATAGCATCGGTGTATGAAAAAATAGAGGAAACGGGGCTGAAAGAGGGTATCCTTTTCCTTGATGAGGTCAACTGCGTTTCGTAAACGCTTGCACCGTCTATGTTACAGTTTTTACAGTATAAGGTGTTCGGTCGTCATCGTGTGCCGGAGGGCTGGCTTGTGGTGACCGCCGGCAATCCGCCGGAGTACAACAATTCTGTCCGTGAATTCGATATCGTTACTTGGGACAGGCTCAAGCGTATTGATGTAGAACCCGACTACACCGTCTGGAAGGAATACGCATACGCCCGTGTCACGCACCCTGCAATCATGACCTATTTCGACATCAAAAAAGGCGACTTCTACAGGATCGAGAGCACCGTTGACGGCAAAACCTTTGTCACCGCAAGAGGCTGGTCTGACCTGAGCGATATGATACGTCTTTGTGAGGATATCGGCGAAAAGGTGAACGAAAAGCTCGTGCGCCAGTACCTGCAAAACAAAAAAATTGCCAAGGATTTTGCGGTGTATTACGACCTGTTCAATAAGTACCGCAGTGATTATCAGGTGGATAAGATACTTGACGGCACGGTGGACGAGAGCATTAAAAACCGCGCTAAAAATGCAAAGTTTGACGAGCGTCTGTCGCTGATCGGCTTACTGCTTGACGCTGTGGGCGCTGACATCCGCACGACTGTTGATACTTTCCGCATGATGAAGGAGCTGACTCCCACGCTCACGGAAATGAAAGCAAGGCTTACCAAGTCCGACGGCACGGCATCGGAGATTCTTTCTCAGCTTGCAAAAGAGAAAAAGAAGTCTCTGACCGCCGGAAAGCAATCGGGCGTTTTGTCGGATGAAGCGCAGAACATTCAGAATATGCTGATAAAGTCGCTTGAAGAAATGTCCGCCGCTGTTTCTGCCGAAAGCGACACAAAGAAAGCCCTCACCGCCGTCAAAGCTGATTTCGGCAAGCGTGTTGCGGCTATGAAGTCACAGGCTGCGCTCACCGAAAAGCACATCAACAACCTGTTTGCCTTTGCAAAGGAGGTTTTTGCGGGCGGTCAGGAACTGCTTATTATCGTCACGGAAATGACCATCAACAAGCACACTGTCGCTTACCTCAGCCAATACGGCAATGCGGAATATTTCAGACAGAACAAGGATCTGCTCCTGTATGAGCGTCAAATCGAGTTGACGGGTGCGGTGGATGATCTGAATCTGGACGATTTTTGAATGGCTGTACGTTTTATTGTACTTTATAAGCGTCTTTGGCCTTGACATATTATTGTGTAAATGTGAAATATGTGATAGAATATTTATGTGTTAAGGTTTTTCAAAAGTCGGATGTCAACAATGGGTGTTTCTGAACGAGGAGGAATAAAAATGTCTTATAAATCAAATTATGAAAAAGCACATGATCTTTATCTTGAAACGGAGTCGATATTGAAATCTTTAGAGCGAGAGTGGTCAAATAAATTGAACGAAATAAGAAGATCAGCTTCGTATAAATCGATGGAGTCACCGTTGGAATTGATGATTCATTTGTCGGCTGTAATTTCAGTCAGAGATGAATTTGGAGAGAATTACAATGAACTAATTACCCGTCTGGATAATGAGGGAACCAATCTTACAATGAAGGATGATGATCCCAGGATCCTTATAGAAATTACCCGCGCTATTGACAGGGTTTTTTCAGAATCCGAAGGGCTGAATATTGGATTTGAGGGGAAGGGGAAATATAACGGAAAGATAGGTGATACTGATTTTAGTATGTCTCCTAAAAGCGAAACAATAAAAAAGAGTTGGCATTACAAATATGATCATAATTCTGGTGTTTCGGAAATACTTCGAAAAGAAAGAGAAGTAAAACAAAAGCTTCTTATACAGAAGCAAAATGAAGAAAAAACCGAAAAAGAAAAAGCGCAAATACAATATGATCAAGCCGTTGCATTGGTTAATAAAGAGAATGAGATAATAAAGCGTGCCAGAGAAGAAAAAATACGGCAAAAAACAGCTGGTCTTGATAGTCGGATGAATGAACAATTAAATAGAATAAATGATGATTATAAAAATAAAAAGGAAGCAGTTTTGCATGAGCAACAAATGGTTAATCAAGAGTTGAACCTGAAGCAACAGGAATATGACAATACTTCTTCAATTCACATGATAATAAGAAAAAGACTAAAAAAAGAGATACTGCAATTATCAGAACGGCTTAGAGAAATTGGAGTTCAGATACAGATAATCGAGCAGGATCATCATACTAAAACAGAAAAAATCAAAAGTGAATATGATTCGGATATCAAAAAGATGATCGATTCAGTCAATGATAAAAATCCATTGAGAAAAATGCCTGAAAAGCCTAAGATATTATGGACGGAATATGAAAAAACTGCTTACAGGCTCCAAAAGCAAAAGGAACAGTTTGAAAATCAAATATTAGATTACCTGTTAGATGTTGGTACTGGACGATCAGCAAATGAACTTCAAGATGAAATGTATTTGGATTCCAGCAGGCAGCGTATAGAGAATGCATGTCAATCACTGTTAAAAAAAGGAAAGGTTGAGGTTGATGTTTTCAAAGGCGTAAATTATTACAGCTATAAATTCTAAAAAATCCCACATATAAAACTCCACTGTTTGACTGTATTGGTCAGCAGTGGTGTTTTGCTTTATTATCTCTCATTTTCTAACGTTATGGTTGAATTTAATACAAAAACAACGAAAGGTTTGACAGTATTGTATATTTTATTTATAATGATACTGTGAAATGATGTTGCAAAGCGTTTGCATAGATGCTTTTATGAAACTATGTTTCATGCGATCAATAACGAAAGGATGAGTCTGATGAACGAAAATATTGACTTGGTACAAAAGGGGTTCCGGATATTACTGAATTCGCTTTCAGGTTTTATCGGACGTGAAATGAATAAGGTCTATCGGTCAAGGTGGTGGAGCGAGGTGCTGACAACGCTGTACGACCAGTCGGATCTTCTCTATGAGGGAGAATATTCCGAACTGGTCGATTCCCTGGATATTGCCAACTGTATCCGCCTGATAGACAGAAAATGGGGCGATGTTTTCAGGCATTGTCTTCCGATGAACTGCAGGACATGGGCTAAGGAACTGATGGGTGCAAGAAATGACACGGCACATATCGGCTCACAGGATCTTTCTCAGGAAACTGCGGAGCGTTATCTTAACACGATGGTGTTGCTTTGCAGAGAAATAGACCCCGACGGAGCGGATGAAATAAAGGAGCTTTATCTGACGATCCGCAAGAAAGTCGAGGTTGCTCCTGTGGTCTATACCGGAGCCGCTCAGCCTGAGAGTGATTCAAAGCGAGGTGTGCTAAAGGAAGGCAGCTTGCTTGATCTTGTGGGCACGGAAGCGGTAAAGAAAACTGCCATGACACGAAAAGTCAGCTATGGCGGCAAAACGGTGATCTATCCTGTTTATCATGTCAGACTTGATCTGCTTTTCTTTAACGATCAGAACGACCGTATCGCTACCTGGATCACACAGTATGAATCAGAAAACGGAGAGCTGGATTCTCATAATATGGACAGAGAAGAATATAACCGTATTATAGAGGAATTTATCTATGAAAGTAACCCCGATTCTATCCGTAAAACACAAAAGAACATCGGTCTGATCGGACAGAGAGAACCGGGCGTTACACTTTCTGACGGCAGGATCGTTGACGGTAACAGAAGATTCACCTGCCTGCGCCGCATTGCAAGAGAAAAGGCTGAGCCTGTCTATTTTGAAACGGTCATCATGGATATGGATATCCGTGAGGATAAAAAGCGCATTAAGCTGCTGGAGCTGGCTATTCAGCACGGTGAAGAGAAAAAAGTGGATTATGACCTGATAGACTATGCTGTCGGTACATACAGAGATATCGTGCAGACACAGTTGCTGACAGTGGAAGAATATGCTTCCGGTACAAATGAGTCACTTTCGGAAGTCAGAAACCGCCTGGATGTCGCTGCTGTGATATGCGAGTTTCTTGTGTATCTTCATCTGCCGGAGCAATACCATGCGGCAAGGGAACTGCAGGTATATAGTCTTTTTGAAGAAATGCTGTCTCCGCTCAAAAAGCTTAACGGTTCAGAAAAGGAACAGCTTAAAAGGATCGCCTTCAATAACGTGCTTATGCAGGCAATACCGGATCAGAAAAAGTTTATCCGCAATATCAAAAACATGATCAACAAGAATACATACACTGAATTTTTTGAAGAGCAGAAGGATATTTCCGAAAGGATAGAAGAAGCCTATTCACGAGCAGAGATACATTCACTTGCAGACGTGGGACGTTTTTCAATGGACAATAAACAGTTTGCTTCAGAAATGCAGATATCCATGGAGAGGGCACTTCAGAGAACAAGAACAGAGGTATTGAAAAACAGACCGGTAGAGAATGTGAACAAAAGCATAAGCCTGCTCAGGGAGATCGATTCCCGCTTGTTTGCCGGAATGGATCCGGATGAAAAGGCGGATCTTCTTGCGGAGCTGGAGGAGCTGTCGGTGATCGTCGGAAAATACCGCAGGATATTGATGAGGTAAAGATATGGACGTGAGTAGTATTTCTATCGGAGAGATCGGCCTTTCGGTCAGATCGTATAATGCGCTGCGGCGGGCAGGAATAGAAACCGTGGGACAGCTTCTTGAATACAATGAGGAGTCTTTGTTGCAGATCAGAAATTTAGGAAGAAAATCTATAGATGAGATACTTTTAAAAATGGAGGAGTATACACAGCTAAGCAACCAAGCCGCGCAGGATGAACCGAAGGATGAACTTGAACTGTGGCTTTCCGACGAAAACAACCGGAATGCTGTCGTTGAGTATCTGAGGGAAAAGAATATAAGACCTGAATATCTCAGCGGACTTTCTCTTGAATCATATAACAAGCTGCTGTTTGCAGGGATCGAGTATCTCCATGAGATCGTTTTAATGAATGAGGAACAGTTGATGATGATCCCGGGGATGGATCCTTTTTCGGCATCAGAGATCGCTAAAACGCTGAATTCTTTTATCAGAATTCACCTGGAGGATATCAAGTCCCATTGTCATAATAATCAGGAGCCTGAATCGGAACCAATATCGGAAGCAGACCTTCCGCCTGTTATGGACATGATACAAAGACCGGAATATCATTCCTTCATACTGACAGCAGTGAAGAAGAACGATCATTCTCTCCAGTCACTCGACCTGCCGCCAAGAGCCAAAAATCAGCTTCTGAGAGCCGGATTCCGCACGATCAGCGATATCGTTTTGCTTTCAAGGGAACAGTTTATGGCCGTGAAAAACTTAGGGGCAGGTACTATCGACAAGATCATAGACTGGAAAGAAGGATATCTGAAAGGGATAGAATCGGAGCTGAGAAGAACAGCGGCAGGAGATATTTCATCGGTTTATTCGGACGATGTGTTAAGGACGGAGATTCTTTCTCTTTATCAGGGAGAAAAAACCTTTGGAGGATTCAGTCTGAAAGAAATGGAGGAGGCTCTTGCTCTTCCGCAGGAGATACCGGAGGAACGGCTCAAAAAGATCATTGGAAAGCTGTTGGCTGAAAAGGAGCTTGAATATGTGGATTTCCGGTGTTACCGTCTGTATCCGCATTTCACCGTTCACCTCAATGGATTCAGAGAAATAGACGACCGTTCGAAAGATATGGTACTGATGAGAATACAGGGTCAGACTCTTGAAATGATCGCGCAAAAGTATGGCTTACAAAGAGAGCGCGTGCGTCAGATCATTGCAAAAGCGGTCGTAAAGCTGAAAAATGAACTGGACAGAGACAAGAGCATAAAATTTGACGAGGATTACTACAGATATTTTTATCAGAATTATGCTTTCAATAAAAAGGATGCGTCTGAGTGGCTGGGTATTTCCGAAGCCACGATAGGATACTTTGAACTGTTTGATATCAAGCAGGGAAATAAAGCCCTGGAGGCGGCTCTTGAAGATACCAGTGGTCTTGAAACGAGCCTTCGCCTGAAGATAAAGACCTACCTGAACCGCAATAAGATTTTTATGGACGGTATGTGGGTAGAGAAAAAGCGTTCAAAGATGGAAGATGTTGTGTTGAAGAAATTCTGTCGGGACGAGGTAACATTTGAAGAGTTTTCAAGGTTCTATAACCGTTTTTTAGAGGATATGGAGATACCGTATGACGAAGATCTGTATTATACGGATGCAATTATCAGGTCCCGCACAAACCGACTGGCGGATTCGAGAAACGTGCTGTGGAAACAGAATGAGCGACTGCGCTATTATGACATTAACGGAAGGGATTATACAGAACTGCTGGATACGCTGCATCTGGATTCATATAAGAATATCGAGCTTTCAACGCTGAAATTTATCAATGATTATCCGGAGATGATGAAGCAGTACGATATCCGTGACCAGTACGAGCTTCACAATCTTCTGAAAAAAATAACGCCTGAAGGAAGTTATCATAATCTGAAATTCAAGCGTATGCCGCAGATCATTTTCGGACAGGCAGACCGTGATGCGGCAGTGTTTGACCTTATGGCAGAGAATGCACCCATATCCGCTAAGGAACTGGAAGAGCTTGCACGTTCGGAATATGGATATGATTACGCCGTGTTTACGGCGGCATCACAAAAGTTTACCGAATACTATCATAACGGTATGTATTCAATCGACCACAAGCACATGAGTAAGGAACGTCTTGCCGCTTTGCACAAGGCTCTTCCGGATGAGTTTTATTATATCGAGGAAATAAAGAAGATATACAGTAAGCTGTTTACCGACGGAGATATCACGGAGGTCAATCCCTATAACCTGAAACGGATGGGATTTGTTGTGCTCTCAAAATACGTTTTGCAGCATTATGAGAGTCTGTATCAGTATTTCAGTCACCTGCTTTTAGAGCCGGATATGGTGGATGTAACAGGATATCGGAGCCGCTTTACTTATGTGCAGATGTTTTCACAATGCGTTATTGAGAACCAGCGTAGTCTTCAGATCATTGAATATGAGCCAAACAAATTTATCAATTTCCGTGTGCTGGAGAGGGAAGGAATAACATCGGAAATGATCCGCGATTTTTGCGGCGAAATAAATGACTCCGTTGAGGACGGGTGTTATTTTACCGTTCAGTCGCTTGACAGCGATGGTCTTTTGCCGCAATATGATCTGCTTTCTGAGCTGGGATTTTCAGAGTGGTTTTATTCGAATCTTCTGCTTTCGGACAGCAGGTTTTCCCATCAGAAATTCTTCGGTAATATTGTATTTTTCAAAGGAGATTCGGAAATAACGATCAAAAGCTTTATCCTTGATCTGATACATCACAGCGGAAGTGTGGATATCATGGATCTGATAAGTGATCTCAAAAAGAGATTTGGGTGCGTTGTCAATGATAAGTCAGATATTATACGCAGAGTGCAGGATACAGAGGTCTATTACGACGATATCCTTGAACGTTTTTATGCAAGCAAGGATATGTATTATGATGAGCTTGAAAGGGAGGGCTGGTAATGACACAGGAGCAGATGGAACGGTTTCTTTCGGAGCTTGGCAGGCTGCATCAGCGGTATGAATTATCAAAGACGGTAACCCCCGATTATTTCGAGCCGGGAATGATGGAATACCTCGATCAGTCTGAGGGACTCTATAATGAACAGACAGGAGAAGCGCTTTTGCGTTTTGAATCGAAGGGTACACGCTATGACGGAAGGACAGAGCTGATCGAAAGTATCCGTGTCGGCGAGGAGATACAGATACTGAGAGATAAAGAAAACCCATATAACTACAACAACTTTACCATGCAAACCGCAAAAGGAAGAAATATAGGAAATATGCCTGCGCCGCTCTGCAATGTGATCGCGCCGCTATATGACAGCGGTGATCTTGTGTTTACAGCGGCAAGAGTGAGCTATGCTGATCCGATCTCAAAACGCAGCCGCCACGCAAAACAGGCAATGCTTTTTGTGGAGCTTCGATGCAGGCTTACAGGTGAGATAAGTGATGATACATCCGGCGGATGATTTCTGAATAAGTGTACGTTTTATTGTACTTTATAAGCGTCATTGGTCTTGACACCATCTTGTATAGATGTGAATGATGTGATAGAATTGTTTGTAAAGAATCGGCATAGGCTGTTGGTTTTTGGCAGTCAATATTCAAAATGCAAGGAAGAATAATTCATGGGTTTTGAAATCGAAAACGGTGTACTCAAAAAGTTCAGAGAAGAACCTGATGTTACGGAGGTCGTTATCCCTGATGGGGTGACGAGAATAAGAGATTGGGCGTTTTTACACTGTATTACCTTTACTATGGTAGTTATTCCCGACAGCGTGACGAGTATAGGAAATTGGGTATTCTATGGATGCAGCAGTCTTACCTCTATCACTATCCCCGCTTGACCTGCACTGCACTTATACCCGCGATCAGCTTCTTGTTGCGCTTGATTTTATGAAACCGTCAACCGTCCGTGAAGGTGTGAAATGGCTGCCGGAAAAGAAGCTTGATGTTTTCTTCATTACGCTGAATAAGTCCGATAAGGATTACTCTCCCACAACGATGTATAACGATTATTCGATAAACGAGCGCATGTTCCATTGGCAGAGCCAGAGTACGATTGCAGACACTTTTCCCACAGGTCAGAGATACATCCATCATCGTGAAAGGGGCAGCAAGTTCCTGTTGTTTGTGCGTGAATTCAAATCTGACAGAATAACGGGGGGAGCAGAAGCCTATACATATCTGGGAACAGCAAATTATGTAAAACATGAGGGTTCACGTCCGATGAATATCACATGGACTCTGGATCAGCCGATTCCGGCAAAATATCTGAAAAAGACAAACAAACTGCTGGTGGGATAATGACAGAGGTTGTTGCAGCGCTGATATCGGATAAAGACCGTTTTCTGATCTGTCAGAGACCTGCAGATAAAGCACGAGGCCTGCTTTGGGAATTTGTTGGCGGCAAGGTAGAACCGGGCAAAACAAAAGAGCAGGCTCTTGTCCGGGAATGCAAAGAGGAGCTTGATATTGTTCTTGAAGTCGGCGGTATAGTTACAGAAGTTACGCACGAATATCATGATATAACAGTACATCTGACCTTATTCAGTGCTACAATTTCGAAAGGCGAGCCTAAACTTCTTGAACATAATGATATGAAGTGGATAACTGTTTCTGAACTACCAAAATTTGAATTTTGTCCGGCGGATGAGGAGATAATAAGGATTTTGAAAGACAGATGATCTTTATCCCAAAGCCGTATCCTAATAGCATTTTTTCGAGGATAGATAAAGACAGTTCCGATTTATGTGGTGTTATGGATATAATACTTCAATACACGATCAAAAAATTTTGAGTCTGCTTGATAAGCTTATTTATGAGCATTAAAATTACTAAATCTGAGGAGGAATTATTATATGTTTGGTGGAATGATTAAGAAGTTAATAATCGTAACAGGAGAAAAAGAGGCAGTATATGCTGAGTTGTTGTTATCGTTGATCTCTTTAAAAGACGATGACAGCGAAAACAATACCGTTGTCGGAATTAAGGACGGAAGCGTAGAGGCTGTTGTCTGGAATGAATCGGTATTTAAGGATAATAAAGCTCAGCTTGGGTCTAATACAAAAATCGTATATATCGGAAAAACGAAATCATCGGAAGCTGTTATCCCGAGCATCAGATTTGATAAAGATATTGAAAAATTCGGTATCAAGGTTGGTTCACTCGGCAATAAAGCAGTATTATTTGTTGATCCAAATGTACTTCGGAGCAATAAGGAATTATATGATGAGTTCTACGAGAAATATATAGAGCTTACAAAGAAATTTGACGACAGCGTTGCTGATACTGATGCAGTAAAAAAAGCTGTACACACTGACGGTATAGACGCTGCTTTGGGAAAGGGCGTAAAAGCAGTGGGGGGCTTCTTTGGCGGAGTGTTCGGAAAGAAAAAAGGTGAGCATAAAGAAGAAACTGCTGAAAACACTCAAAACAAAGGTACTGATTTCTTTAACTTTGGCGCAAAAATAGATTCAGGCAAACTGATACCTGATCAGATGTTCAGATATGCAGTTCTCGGTTTTTATCTGAACGGTCTTGCAGAATTTATGGAGGTTCAATAATGAGCGATGCATTTGAACAAGGAGTGAATTATGTTCTTGATAATCTGGGTGCTGCATTTGGATGTAAAAAAACGGAGCTTTGGATTGATTCGATTAATCAAAATATTGAATCTGTGTCCAACGATATAATGACAAAAGTTCAATCTACCAATTTGCCTTCTGACAGACTACAGGGGTTTGTTGCTGAAATATGGCATTCTGATACATTCAATGCAAAAGCAGTAGTAAAACGCTCTTCAGTAAGAGCTGCTGCTCCGGATGTCAATACTTTTGCATCGTCGGATGTAAAAATAGGCAGAAAGAGTACAAGCCTGAAGTATTATAAAACTGCGGACAAATCATACGCAGCACAATCCGAGACACCGTATCAAAGATACATGCACTTGAAATCAAAAGCCGAAAAAGCAGGTAAAAGCTATGAATCACTTGACGAATTTCTGAAAAAGAGGAATGTAAAAAAACGTGAAATGCACAGGTCAATGTATCATGGACAGACAAAACTTATACCTGCAGACCAATTGGAAAAAGCAAAAGAACTGTTGACTCAAAGAATAGAAAAAGCAAAAGCTAACGGAAAACTTGATCAGGCAGCACGCTATAAGGAAGTTTGTGATACATTGACTGACGTATTATCCGACAAAAGGGGAAATAAATCTGTTCCTTTAAGCAGAGAGAACGCTCAAAAGCTGACACAGGCTTCACGTGACGGTACTCTTGACAAAGAGTTGCTGAGTGAATGCGGTCTTGATATCAGTAAACTGGTCACTGCAAAAGATATTATGAGTGAAGCTTTTTCGGCAGGTTTAAAGGCTGCCGTTCTGTCTTTTGTGATTGCTGCTGCACCAGCGATTCTTGATGGAATTTCAATGCTTATTGCCCAAGGTGAAATAGATCATCAGCTATTGATAGAAAAAGGTATTTCAGGATTGAACGATTCAGCAAAAAGCTTTCTCAATGGATCTCTTACGGCTGCACTTGTGGCATGCTGTAAAAGCGGTAAATTGGGCCCTTCGTTCATGACTGCTAACACAACAATGATATCAACCGCAGTTGTTCTTTTGATGGGGACATTAGAAAATGGTATCAGATTTGCGACAGGAAAAATTACCAAAGCTCAAATGGCTGACGAAATTGCTCGACTGCATATTACTACAGCTTTTTCTGTTGGAGGTGGTGTTGCTGCGAGTGTATGGTTTTCTGCTGTGCCACCGATTGCCGCAGTTGCATATATGCTTGGCAGTTTTGTAGGAGGAGTCATAGGCGGATTTGCTTATAGCTTAGGAAAAAATCTTTTTATGTCATTTTGTGTTGATTCCGGTTGTACCTTTTTTGGGATTGTTGATCAGAACTATCAGCTTCCTCAGGAAATTATTGATGAGATAGGAATTGAAGTCTTTGATTATGAGAAATTTCAATACGAACGCTTTCAGCACGACAGCTTTCAATTTGATACTTTTTCTCACGACATATTCCAGTATGACAAATTCGGAATCACTATCCTCAGGCGCGGAGTTATTGGAGTCGGTAAAGTGGGTTATATATGATGCTTTGAAGGAGAAGCATATTTAATAGGAAAGAGTCGGGAATTGACGGTAAGAATAATTTTACTCTTGAGCAAAAAGAGCGGTTGTAGACGGGTACGGTATGAAGTGAAATACTAGAATTTGTGAGGTGATAATTAATGAGAAATCGTACTTGCCTTGAAAAAGATGTTGCTATTCTTAAAACGCCGTATTGTGATATTACAATATCAGACGAAAACGGAAATCATATTTTGTTTGATGTTATGGAGACACCGCAAACAGAACTGACGGTTTACATAGATAATGATGAGAATCAGATAGTTCCTGTCACCTGTGGAACAGGCAAGACACTCAGGATATACACCAAAGATCTTGAGATAAATGTAAAATATTACATCAGACCCTCAGTTAAACTTGAATTCAGAGATGCTGATGAACGATTGATTACATACGGCCTTACCGGAGAAACATACACCTTTGCTATCAGTTATCCCGAGCCTAATGAGGATATAAAAATGTATTCCGGATACAGTGAAAAAGACCTGGTTAAATATGATATTGAACCTGAAGATGACATGTTTGTATTGCGCTTAATTGATAGAAGCGAAGAAGTGATAGATCTATTTACTTTCTGGATATGGAATATCGGTCACCATATGAATGATTATGAATCCGCGTGTGATGTTGCGACTTGGTGGTGCCCATGAATTATTTCAATTTATCAAATATTATAAATACATTTTAATCAGCTTACAATTCGGCAGGTTAGTTTTCTGAAAAATATGTATACTTAAGGAGAATAATCAAAATGGATGCAAATATAATGGAAAAGGAAATGAAAGAGGCTATTATAAAGTCCGGGGGGTTGTTTTATCAGTATCGTCCTTGTAGGAGAGACGATTCTATAATTTATGACATAGAAAATATCAGACATGGTGTTGTTTATGCCCAAACACCATTAAACATGAATGATCCATTCGATTCTCAGATTGGTTTTTCAGCAGAACAAATCTATGACGAATGCATTTCAATGTTTATTGAATCAATTAACAATAAAATAGATGATAATAATCTAAAGATAATAATTGAATTGTTGATTAAAAATAAATTATTAGGAACAATGGCATCATTTATTACACTGATAAAAAATGTTAAGAAGGAGTTAAAAAAATACCAAAAAGGTATGCATAGAGGCTATATGAAATTGCCCGATTTTATTAGGAGTAATATGACTCAATTGTATTCAAAATTGCCCAATAAAATTAAAAATTCATACACAAAAGATATTCTTAATGCTATCATGCTGATAATCATACGACTTGATAATGTAGAAATCACAGAAGAATCGCTGTTTAGTATCGTAAAGCTTGATAATGCACTTGATGAGATTCAAAAGTCGGCAGAAAAAACCAGAGATGAATTATATCCAGAAATATACAAAGATTTTGTATCACAACTAACGGTGTCGTGCTTTAGTGCAAGTGGATGGAATAATCAGTTGATGTGGTCTCATTATGCTAATTCTTATTCTGGTATTTGTGTGGAATATGATTTTACAAGAATAAAAAAACACATAGGCTTTATTTTTTCTGTAAAATATCAAAATACAAGACCTACAATTTCTCTGAAAGATTTAGGAATTGCCGGTTTTGACTTAACTTCGGACCAAAGAATTATTGAAAGTGAGATAGATGTTGAAAGACTTATTTCACAACTTTTGATTAAAAATTCTTGTTGGGATTATGAAAAAGAGTGGAGAATTATTAATATTGGAAAAAGGAATACTCCAATTTTTCTTGAACTTGATTGTATTAATTCGATAACTTTTGGATTAAATATGGATTTATTATGCAGAAGACTACTTATGGATGTTTGTAGAGAGAAAAACATTTCTTGTTACGAATTAGTATTGTCAAAAGAAAACTTTCAAATTGAAAGAAAACCGTTAGATTTATCAGCGTCATTTGATTTAGAAGAAGAATTGAAATATGTAATATTCTTATCTAAACAAACCATTAATAATTCAAAAGCGATTGAACAAATGTCTGATTCGGTAAAAACTACTGCTGGTTGTTTTAATATTGATTTATGCATAGAAATGTTACAACAGGTAAAAGATATGACATGTGAATATTACTTTTTAAAACTTTCTATGAATCGCATATCATTATTCTTAACTACTAATGGAATTGAAAATGAAGAATTATTATCCTTAATAAATCAAAAAGGAATAATTGATACGATTGGCAATTATTTATCAGCGAATAGGAGTTCTTTGGCGATGCTAAGATCTAGTATAGATAAACTGTTTTCCATGGGATTAGTATTGGAAATGAAATACAATAAAACTGTTAACATGATAAACAGTATTATAGAATTATCAGATAAAATAGAGTCTTTTGAATGGATAATCCCATCTTTATCAAAAAATGATTAATCGCTCCATCTTGAACTGATGCAATTGATAGTATATAATACATACAGAAGCTCTCAGGAGGTGTGGAGAATGGGTATCTTTGTTAATCCGGGAAACGCAGGCTTTACAGAAGCATTGAATTCAAAAATATATGTAGATAAATCAGGTCTTATATCCGTGATCAATCAAAGGATAAAAACACAGCAGAAGTATATCTGCGTCAGCCGTCCGAGGAGATTTGGCAAGTCACTCAATTTAGGTATGCTTGCTGCTTTCTACAGCAAGGGTTGTAATAGTCATGAGCTGTTTGATAATCTTGCTATATCCTGTGATAAAGCCTATGAGGACCATCTTAACAGGTATAATGTTCTATCTGAATATGCAGGATTTCCTGAGTACAAGCAAAAGCGTGGAGGAAATGATCGCAGTTCTGACCGAAAGCCTGATGATAGATTTTGAAGATTGTTTTCCGGATGTGAAGCTGTATCCGAGACTCGGTTTAGTTTATAACCTGAAAAGGATCTATGAAAGCACAAAGAAGAATACGGTTGATAAAGATAATAAAACTTTGACAGAGTACGAGCCTTTTATCTTTCTGATAGATGAATGGGATTGTGTTATGCGTGAGAACATGGATAACAAGGACGCACAAAAAATATACCTTGATTTTATCCGTAATCTGCTAAAGGATAAGACCTATGTTGCCCTTGCCTACATGACAGGCATATTGCCGATCAAAAAATACGGCACACATTCGACGCTTAATATGTTTGATGAATACTCCATGCTTTCATCAATAAGCGTAGAACAATTTACAGGATTTACAGCTCAAGAGGTTAAATTGCTCTGTGAGCAGTATGATGTATGCTTTGACGATATGTGTTCATGGTATGACGCTTACAATCTTAATGGTACTGAATTGTATTGTCCTCGATCTGTAATTAAAGCTGTTACGGAGAGGGAATTTTCTAACTATTGGACGAAAACAGAAGTATATGAGGCTCTTTAGAGATATATTGCTATGAATTATGACGGTCTGCATGATATAGTTGAAAAGCTTTTAGCTGGTGAAGAAATAGAGATTGATACAGATACTTTCCAGAATGACATGGTTACATTCCATTGTACTGATGATGTGCTGACTTTGCTTGTTCATTTAGGCTATTTAGCATATCGGGCTGATACCAAATGCGTTTATATACCGAATAAAGAAGTGCGTGACGAATTTGTCAGGAGCATGAAAGTTACCGGACTCTGGAAGGAAACAATAGATACCGTGCTGAAATCAAAACAGCTTTTAGCTGATACTCTTGCCGGAAAATCAGATGTAGTTGCTGACTGCATCAGACAGGTACATGAACAAAACAGCTCTGTTCTGAACTATAACAACGAGCAGTCTCTGCGTTTTATCGTGTTGATCGCTTATTACTACGCAAGAGAGCAGTACAATATCATTCAGGAGCTTCCAGCAGGAGAGGGCTTTGCAGACATTGTTTTTATACCGAAGCCGTTCATTGATGCAAATGCCTATCAGTCTATGGTGGTCGAGTTGAAATGGGATAATACTACCAATGCAGCCATTGCTCAGATCAAGAAAAAAATATCCGGATGCACTTGCAGGTTATGAAAACATATTGCTTGTCGGTATCAATTATGATAAGGACATCAAGGAGCACGAGTGCGTAATTGAAAACTACAGATCAACAGATCAACATGAAAAAATGTTGCCTTTCAAGCTTGCAAATCAGCAGCCCTCGTGTTATAATGAGTTTGCAAGGTAAAAAGTACTATGTCCCCCGGCAGATCCCCTCACCCTTTTTCGGGGCACCCGCAATAGTCTTAGAAAAAAGATAAAGAAGTAAAAAAAGAGACCTTGTAATGTGTGATTTTATGATCACACTTGCGAGGTCTTTTCTT
>Ga0256405_10004394_pt1 | contig 26459 bp, 21 predicted proteins | sample RumenRJG_02DNA_FD_189096 | JGI IMG/M metagenome (GOLD analysis project Ga0256405, IMG submission 189096) | Bovine rumen microbial communities from Lethbridge, Alberta, Canada - RJG_02 | ecosystem: Host-associated > Mammals > Digestive system > Stomach > Rumen | place: Canada: Alberta... | reverse complement strand
ATACTACATATAGTATATCACAAGACGTAAAAAGACGCAATATAAATAACATTAAGGTTGACAAAAAAATACGCTAACCGCAAGGGCTAGCGAAACATTGGAGATTATTCAACTGTCAAAGACCCGGATACAGGTTTTAATGGTGAAAATCAATGGAAATAAGATGTCTGGTATGATGTCTTTTCTTGACAATATGACGAAGTCCATGTATTATTATACAAATATATATGCATAAATCCATACATTAATCTTTTTCCTACATAGAGAGGGGGAATCTTCGTGGAAGAAAAATATGATCTTTCCAGTCAGCAGCAGATGGCTGCTGAAAAGCACCCGAAAGCATGGGACCCGCTTGTCCTGCTGCTTTGCATTCCGCTGGGCCTCGGCGGTGCGATCATCGGTATGGAGCTGATCGTACGCACAGGCGTTACCGCTAATACGTCGATCATCGGCGCACTGTTCGCGATCCTTTTCTCACGGATCCCGATCGGTATTTTCAAAAAATACCGCAGTGTCCACAGACAGAATCTTCTGCAGACATCCATTTCGGCGGCAACATTCTCCGCTGCGAACTGCATGATCCTGCCGATCGGTATTCCGGTCATCATGGGAAGACCGGATCTCATGTTCCCGATGCTGGTCGGTGTGACGCTGGCTACGGTAATCGACTCCACGATCATGTATAAGTGCTTCGGTTCCGAGATGTTCCCGGCTGAAGGCTCCTGGCCGCCCGGTGTAGCTGCAGCGGATGCGATCCTCGCTGTTATTGAAAAAGGCAAAAAAGCCGTTCTTCTTCTTGTCGGTATCGCGCTTGGCGTATTCGGTAAGATCGGAGGCATCCCGATGGACCTCCTCGGTGTTTCGTGGTTCGGCGATTTTGGTGCCATGGCCGCCCTGGCAGCCGGCTCTATCGTGATCGGCATTGCCAAGACCAACGGCTTCGGCTTCACACTTTTTGGCCATACCTTTACGCTGCTTAGCAATCTTTTCGGCGAGGGCTATGTTTTTGCAGACCATCTGTCCCTGCAGTACAGTGCACACGGTGTTATGATCGGCGCCGGTATCGTTTCTCTTATCCAGTGCGGCATTTCTCTCTTCAAGAAGAATAAAGAGAAAAAGGCAAACACGGTGAAGACCGATGTCTCTGACAGCCAGATGAAGAAAACGCTTGGCTTCGGGTATATCGCGTATTTCATCTGCGCACTGATGATTGCGATCGTAGGCGGCATTATGTCCCAGATGAATGTCCTCCAGTTCATTATCTGGCTGATCTTTGCGGCACTCGCAGCGGAAGCTTCTGAACTTATTGTCGGCGTATCCGCCATGTATTCCGGATGGTTCCCGGGATTTGCGACTGCTCTGATCTTCCTGATCATCGGTATGCTGATGGGCTTCCCGGCTCTGCCGCTTGGACTTCTGGTCGGCTTTACGGCAGCAACAGGTCCGTGCTTCTCCGATATGGCATACGACCTTAAGTGCGGTTATATCCTTCGCGGCAACGGCGCGAATCCGGAACTTGAAAAGGAAGGCCGGAAACAGCAGTATTACGCTGAGCTCATGGGCTTCGGACTTGCTTTTATAATTGTTGCGATCTTCGCAAATCGGTATTTCGGGCAGGGCACTTTCGTTGCTGTTTCCCAGACATTCGTTACGACGATCGAAGCGGGCGCGTCTCCTGAGATCGCAAAATGGCTTCTGATCTGGGCGATTCCCGGCGCGCTGATCCAGCTCTTCGGCGGACGTCACCAGCTCGGTATCCTTTTTGCCACCGGTCTTCTGGTCGGCAATATCCTGAACGGTATCACGATCATCATCGGTCTTATTATTCGTGTTATCGCGAACCGCATCAACAAAGAAAATGAGCAGATCCTCAACATCCTCGGTGCAGGTGCCCTTGCCGGTGCTGCCCTGTACAGCTTTTTCTCTGCGACGCTCGGGCTGGTCGGCAAGAAAGATTGATGATGTGAAGGTTATGCTTCTTTGCAAATGATTCTGTGTGTCTCTTTCGTGCAGCGCGAAGGAGATACACTTTTTGTCTGATTGGCTTTCCGGAAGGAGAAACGGGCGCGTGAATTACCTTTTGATTATTCTTCCTAAAATGATATCCTTTGCCCTTTTACTGGTAATCGGATTTGTCTGTGCATGGAGAGGCGTGCTGAAAGACAAAGGACGTTCTACGCTTTCGGGATTACTTCTGAGCCTTGTGCTTCCAGCATTTCCCGCAGATGGTCAAACAGTTCCTTCTGCAGCCGTCCGGCGTACTGCCTTGAAAAGCCGTATTTTCGGCCAAATTGGGTGAGATTCGTCTTTGATTCCCCGTACTCGTCAAACAGCTCTTCAAATACTGCCTGATCCCTTCTCGAGAGTTTTGAAACTGCTTCCAGGATCTCCCGGAGCGTCTCCGCGCGGATCACTTCCTCCTCTGGAAGACCGTGCATGCTCCGCAGAGCGCTTTCCCTGTCAAAATCCTTCTCCGTCATGGCGTTCAGAGAGATTGTTTCTTCTTTTCGCCGGGCTTTTTTGAGATAACGCTGCCGGTCGTATTCTTTTCTCCACCGGAGGAAATCCGCTCTTGAAGACTCGATAACGATGTTTCCTCCCTCGTACGGATAATCATCCCGGAGACGGACAAAGTAGCGGTTCTTTGCGGAATCCGTCTTGAGAAAATCAAAGAATCAGTGACTACTGATTGCTCCACAATCCACAATCAATTACATTCACCATATCTATTAATCACCCAAGGGCACCTCTTCGGAGGCGCCTTTTTTTATTGCAAAAACGGCAGATTTTCCCTGTTCTCAAGGCTACCTGATAGAGGGAGCACCTCGAATAACAGCGCATGGGAGCAGTCAGTTTTCTAAAAAGGGATGACCGCATTAAGCCTTCATCCCTTTCCTTCCGAGCTGTAAACCGTCCGCAGGCAGGCAGCCAGGATCGTTGCTGATGAGCCCATCACCGGTCAGAAGAAAAAAAATTATAAATATTTTCTAAAACCGTCAAGTTTTTGGCCTCCCCAGGGCTACCTATCAGAGGGATTTCCTCAGACTACCAATTTTATATCTCAAAGCCTGATTACGTATAAGGGCCGGGATACAGATATCGCTTTCTCTGCATCAGCGGAGCAGGAATATCCGTACCCTTGGATAACTGCGCCTTTTTTGTGATCAGGCCTTCTTGTCCATGTGTGTTCCGGCTCTTATCCGTCATCCGGCGGAAAGGAGCACACATGTTTATCGAGTACAAGATCGACAGAAAACACTCCGTCATGGTGGAGGTAACGCCGGAGGTCGCGCAGTTCATCCTGGACTCCGACACGGAGATGCGAAATGCGGAACAGAGAGAAAGATATCACGTCCCCTACCACATCAATGCACTGGAGTATGAGGGTATGGAGTACGCGGATCCCGACACAACGGAGGATATCGTACTCCGTAATGATGAGAACAGAGAGCTGTACGATTGTCTGTCATTCCTCACGGAATCTCAGCTGCGGAGACTGGTCCTGAAAGCGGAAGGGATGACCCTCCGTGAGATCGCTGCGGCGGAAGGGACCTCTGTGAACGCTGTTGCGGAATCCCTTATGGCAGCCAGAAAGAAGCTTGAGAAATATCGGAAGAATTTCTGAAAACGCCCTGTACAAAACGGCCTGTTTTTCTGCGTATAGTGAGGGACATCTCTCAAATCTGTTAGAAAGGAGAAAAAGCCAATGTACGAGAAACTGCCGCAGGAGCTGAAGGATCATGCCCTCTTCTGTGGATGGAAGTATCAGACGCGTGACGGCAGAAGGACAAAAGTCCCGAAGACCGTTACCGGGCGGAATGCTGTCATCAGCGACCCTTTGGACTTCTGCGGCTTTGAGGAGATCTTGAAAGCCAGGGATCTCGATGGGATCGGGATTGCCGTCAGAGATGGACTGGCAGCCATCGACATCGATCACAGTGTCGTGGATGGTCATCTGTCGGATCTGGCAGCGGCGATCGTGGAAAAGACCCGGAGCTATACGGAGATCAGCCCATCCGGGGAAGGCATCCGCATCATCGGGAAGGCTGAAGGCTTCTCCTATGACAGAGACCGGTATTACGTCAACAACCATAAACTTGGCCTCGAAGTCTACGTATCCGGCGGAAAGGGACAGTTCGTCACCGTGACCGGCAACGCGATCAGGGACTGCCCGATAAGGGACATATCGGACGTACTGCCGGAGATACTGGAGGATTACATGCGTAGATCTGCTGTGCGACAGCAGGAGGACCGTGCAGGCGTAAATGGCAGTTTCCTGGCAGATGAGGAAGTGATCACCAGGGCCGGAGCAGCTGTAAACGGCGGGAAGTTTACCGCCCTCTATAACGGGGACGTCAGCAGCTATCCGTCACAAAGTGAAGCGGATCTGGCATTCATGACGATACTGTCTTTCTGGTGCGGCGGAGATGAGTCCCAGATGGACAGAATCTTCCGAGGGAGCGGCCTGTACCGGCCTAAGTGGGAACGTGCGGACTACCGGGAATCGACTATAAGGAAAGCCATAAACGGCACTGCGGAGTTCTACAGGCCACTGGAAGGTACGACAGCAGCCGAGGACTTCGAAACCCTGGGAGATGCCAGGGATTCCCCGGGAGACCCGATACCGCTTGACGGCATGACTGTTCCGGCCTTCCCTGTGGATGCCCTGCCGGAGGATATACGGGCCTATGTGCTCGCTGTCGCGGAGAGCACCCAGACGCCAGTGGACGTTGCGGCATGCGCGGCCCTGGCTGTCCTCTCGATCGGCATGCAGGGGAAATACGCGGTAAGGCCGAAGCCTGACTGGACGGAGCCGGTGAATACCTTCATCGCCGTGTTCATGCCGCCCTCTGAACGCAAGTCTGCTGTCTGTGCTGCCATGGGAAAGCCCATGAACGACTACGAGAAGGAATGGAACAGGCAGCATGCAGCGGACATAGAATTCAGCCGGTCGCAGCGCAGCATCCTCGAACGGAAGCTCAGAGCCCTGGAGGACCAGGCCGCAAAGGGAAAGGCATCCATGGATGACGTCAGGGCGGCGTCTGATGAGCTGTCAGCCCTCCGTAACTGGAAGCCCCTGCGCTATTACGGGGATGACGTGACCACAGAGAAGCTTGTCAGCATGATCGCCGAGAACGGCGGGAGGGCTGCCATCTTCTCCCCGGAGGGTGGGATCTTCGATCTCCTGAAAGGGATGTACACCAGATACGTAAATATCGACGTGTTCCTGAAAGGCTATTCCGGAGATCCCATCCGCGTGGACAGGATCGGGCGTGAAAGCAAAGTCATTTACGATCCGGTCCTCACCGTCATGCTGATGGCGCAGCCGAGCGTCCTCGCCGGTGTGATGGAGAACGGGAACTTCCGGGGACGCGGTCTGACGGCCAGGTTCCTTTACTGCATCCCGGAGTCAAATGTCGGAAAGAGGAAGTACCGGTCGGAACCCATCCCGCAGGATGCCTGGCGGAGATATGAGCGGTGCATCAGGAACGTACTGGCGGATGAGCCGAAATACCAACCGGAGGTCATTACACTGTCTCCGGAAGCGGATCAGATGCTCGAAGCCTTCTCGGAGGAACTGGAGCCGAAGCTGAAGACAGAATACGCGGCCATCTCTGACTGGGCCGGAAAGCTCGTGGGAAACACCGTGAGGATCGCGGCACTCCTATGCAGGTCAGAGGTCTTTGTGACCAGGGATTTCCTGGACGCCTGGAACAGCTGCATCAGCGGCAGAACCATGGCAGACGCGATACGGATCGCAAGGTATTTCATCGAACATGCAAAAGCGGCATTCTCGCTGTTGGGAGCAAACGAAGGAATACAGAACTGCAAATATGTCCTTGCAGCTATCCAGAAGGCAGGGCTTACGGAAGTCAGCCGGAGGGACGTCATGCGGCTGTGCAGGACGCTGCGGACGAAGGAAGTCGTCCAGGCTGTTCTGGATCAGCTTGCTGAGTACGGATATCTTACGGAGAAAAAGCCGGACCGTCAGCCGAGGCGCGGAAGGAATCCGACAGCGGTCTATACGGTGAATACATGCCAGACCGGTGAGAAATGAATTCTGTCCCTGTTCTTGTCCAATTTGTGTCCCATGAGGCCAGTCGGTGGAAAGCCAGTAACTACAAGGAAAAATAAATAGTGTCCTTTTTGTCCTTTGTGTCCCTAGGAGTTTTGAGGGAATCTGCGATGCGGGAAACATGTGTGGCAGGTAGATGAATACCACAGAGAGGAGGGGAAGGAATTGTGTCCTGTTTGTCCTTATCCATATAACTTCAGCCTTTTAAAAGAAATATATATATATTTCTGTGATTATCTTCTCCTGCCTTGGGACAAAAGGACAAAAAGGACAGAAATCGATATTTGCCCGTATTTACTGGGTTTTCAGGTATTCGAGCAGAAAGGGCAGAGTTGGACAGAAAGGACACAAATAGAAACGACTGTGTAAATCCATTACAGGAAAGGAGGGTCATATGAACCTGATACCCATGGGCTTTTATAGTGAGGACGGAGATGTCCTCTGCCTCATGAAGGCCTCGGATTACAGCGACAGTAACTATGACGGCATTCAGCTCCGGAAGTCGAGGGATGGAATGCCGGTCATCATCTCACGCAGCAAAAAGACTGCACCCCTGATGTGGAAGGTCGCCTACGGATTCTCGACGATCTTCTTCCGCACCTTCGAAGAAGCAGTCGGATTCTGCAACAGCAGAGGTATGGAGATCGTGAAAAGAAGCCAGGACCGGGAGGCTTCGGAGAGGAGGAACTGATCATGATGAAGACCAGGTACCATCCTCTTGTGGACGGGGATACGGAGGGAACAGACAAGCGGCCCCTGTTCATGACAGAGGATGAGGCCGCAGCCAGGGACAACCACAGTTACTACCTGGAGGAAATGATTCCCCGGTTCTATCAGCTGCGCCGCGGCAGCAAAAAAGCAGCCATCGGATGGGAGGGATTCCGCGTCCACTGCCCCCGCTGCGGCGCTGTGATGGACAGGATCTCCTCCGGTAAGGGAAACAGACAGCTGCCCATGTATATGTGCAGGGCATGCATCAAAGAAAGGAAGGTATGACTATGTCGAATTACAAACTGCATAAACTTAACAAAAAAGGGAGATGGTTCCACGCAAACGATACTTCTTTTACGGACGAATACGCAGACGAGCGTCTGGATCTGTTCCTGCGGAGCAGTGTTGTCAAAAAGGAGAATGGTAAATACGGAAATGTTTACAGGCTCCATGCAAAAGAACCCCATACGGTAGAGATGGCACTGGACTATGATATCGGCTGCCCCAAATGCGGAGCGCAGCTCAGGCTGATCGGTCGATGCCTTAACTCACATGAGCTTGGGCTGTATACCTGCCCTGTATGTGATAAACGATAAGGAGGTTTCATTATGGATTACAGAAAACTGACGGCAGCCTGTACCCTCGCCGGATATGAACGAAACTTCATGAACTTAATGCGCGGTGACAGAATCGCCGAACAGAATATGGCGGAAGGCCTCATGGCCGAAACAGCCGCTTTTGCAATGCCTAAAAGCCTGGACGATAAATATGAAAACGCCATCACGGAAAAGAGCATCCTGCGGCAGTTCTCCACTGTGTTCTCACAGTACAGCGGTTCTTCCCACATCCTGGCGGCGATGTCGGACGATCTGGCAGAGTGCGTTCCAGAAAACGGTGCGATCGATATACAGGATGCCTCCAACGATTTCACCCAGATTCCTATTGGCCGGTATAAGCTTGCTGCCCTGCTCCGCCTTCCCGGCAGTTTTGTGGCCGATGCCGCTTTCGACCTTGAAGGGTATCTGGTCAGGCGTCTTGCATCTGCTTTTGCCAAAGCGGAGGACCGTTACTTTATCTCCGGCAGCGGCGTGGATGAACCTGTAGGCCTACTCCATGCCACAGAAGGTGCAGAGAACGGTGCTTCTGCAAATCAGCTCTCTTATGATGCAGTGATCGACCTTTACTACTCCGTTAAGCCGGAGTACCGCAGGAACGGTGTCTGGCTCATGAACGATGAGACTGCACAGACCCTGAAAAAGCTGAAGGATGATGCCGGCAACTATCTCTGGCGTGGCAGCGATGACACGGTCATGGGGAAACCTGTCATGATCACGGAATACATGCCGGACGCAGAAGCCGGAGCCAGGCCGATCCTGTTTGGGGATCTCAGTTATTACTGGATCGTCAAACGCAGCCCGGTGACAGTAAGGATGCTCAGGGAACTGTTCGTTCTCAATGGGCAGATCGGATATATGGCGTTCGAACTTATCGATGGGAGACTGGTACGCAGGGAGGCTGTGAAAGCTCTTAATATCGCCTCCGAATAACTGTTAAGCCCGTGGGTTTTCCTCCTTCCCACGTCAGCTTATAGGGCAGTCAGGTGTCCTCCTTTTCCCTGGCTGCCCAAAACTTTTTAGAAAGGGAGGGCGGGGTCAAATCTCCAGGAACCGCTTCTTCTGGGAACGGCGGCCAGTGTCGTGCGTAAAATTCACAATTCAAACGAGGTATTAACAGGATATAGTGCCCTGAAACTGCCGAAAGAGGATGTAGAGTGAAGTATTCATAATTATTTTTCCGAAACCGTCATTTTTCACCTCCTGCCAAGGCTACCTGATAGGAGGTGATATTTATGACAAAAGAGAAGAAAACACTGACAGCTGAGTATCAGACGGAGCAGGAGGACCAGATGACGGCGGAGCAGCAGAAAGCCTTTGATGAGTTCCTTGATTATATGGCAGATCTCTACAGGAAGTATTCTTATCTCTTTGACGAAGAGGACCTGCATACAGGAGAGACAAGCAGTTAAGCGGAATGTCTGGATATCTTTTCCTGCAAAACACACGCACTCCCCCGCTGATAGTTGTTTGTCGGCACGACATAATAAGTGCGGGACAATCAGCACACAAGGAGAAAGCGCCATGAATAAAAAGACAAAATGCTATACGTACCTCAGAGTTTCCACAGAGAAGCAGGTGGATGGCTACTCGATCGATGCACAGAGGAAGAATGTTCAGAAGCTCGCGGATCTGAAGGATTTCGAGATCGTTGAGGAGTATGTGGATGCCGGCTTTTCAGGGGCGGACATACAGAATCGGCCTGCGTTCACTCAGATGATGAAGGACATTCAGAGCGAGAAGGATGGTGTAAAATATGTTCTGTCCTTTAAGCTCTCACGTCTCGGAAGGAATGCGGTCGATACGCTTGAGAGCCTCCGCAAGATGCAGGAGCACGGGGTCAACATTCTCACGGATGACGGCGCAGTGGATTCCTCCTCTGCATATGGGAATTTCTTTATCCTTATCATGTCAGGACTGGCTGAGATGGAGAGAGAAAATATCCTTGCCCAGACTTTTGCCGGAAGGGTCGAAAAGGCCAGGCAAGGGCGTTATAACGGTGGTCAGGCTCCCTATGGGTACAGGATCCGGCCTGCTGCTAATAAGAGTGAAAAGGGCATTTTGGAGATCAACGAGGACGAGGCTCCTCTGATCAGACTTATTTTCGACCGCTATGTGAACCATGAACGGGGAGACGGAAGAGTCGCTGAGTACCTCGTTTCTCATGGATATAACAAAGCCGTCAGAGGCAATGGGAAGACAATCTATATTGATGAGTCCTTTGTCGGCAAAGTAATCAGGAACGAAGTCTATTGCGGTGAGATGGTATATGGGAAACGGAAGGTCATAAAGAATCCGAAAACCGGACGGATGACTGCGAGACTGAGAAACCCCTCAGAGTGGTACAGGGCAGAAGGGTTGCACGAACCCATCATATCCAAAGAACTGTTTGAGGAGGCCCAGAAGGTTCGGAAGAGAAATACTACATTTCAGCCCAAGGTATTTGACCCAAACCACGCAGCAGTGTTTTCCGGGATTCTCGTTTGTCCTATCTGCGGTTCCAGAATGCATGGAGTCGGAGGCCTGGGGAAAATCAAACTGGACGGTAAGCACGGCGGAGGTTCGTATTATTACGCTTGTTCCAGTCATCGCAGACGATCTGGAGGTTTTCGATGCTCTTATTCAAAAGGATGGCGGCAGGATAAGATTGATGCGCTGATGGCCAACGTCATTGTGCAGACTGTCAGTAATCAGCAGTTTCGAGATGATCTAAAAAGCCGGTTGGGACAGGCGGTCGACACAAGTGAGGCTGAAGCACAGGTTGAGGAGCTAACGAAGCAGATCAGGAACAAGACGAAGACTTTAAAGAGGAAATCCCTGGCAATCGACAATTTTGATTGGGATGTGAGCAATGCGGATGCGCTTTATGATACACTGAACGAAGACTACACAAGAATTCAGAATGAAGTGCTGCTCCTGGAGAAAAGTCGTGAGGAGGCCGAACTTCTCATTTCCAACATCAAAAACCAACAGATAACAAGAGACGGTATTTTCAAGTTCATTCAACAGTTTGGAACTGTGTATAAGCACCTGACTGAAGTTGAAAAGAAGGAACTGGCGCTCAAGCTCATGGAAAAGATAGAGATATTCCCGGAGGAGCAGGAGGACGGCTCGATTATTAAAAGCGTTACCTTCCGGTTCCCTTTGAACATTAATGGTGAGAAGCTGAATCAGCTTGCCTTAGAGGGACAAACTTCTGAAGACAGGGTTGAGACTGTGTGCCTCTTGAGTAAGTGAATACCTCACTCTCACATCAAGCTTTCTCTGGACATGGATGGCTGCCTGGTGTATGACAGATGGAATTATGGTCGGATCGGAACAAATAGATTCTTTTAGTGAAACCATAGTAAAAGCGGCACTCACGCCGTATAAAAAGTAATGGAGGGGCAGCATGGAGAATGCTTTTGGAGAAAATACCAGGAAACTTGGTTTCGGAATGATGCGGCTTCCCGAACTGCAAGCATTCGGAAAGTATGGGAATATAGATATCGAGCTTACCAGGAAGATGGTGGATTATTTTATATCTGAAGGATTTACTTACTTTGATACGGCCTGGATGTATTGTGGATTCAAGAGTGAGGATGCTGCCGGTGAAGCGCTTGTAAGCAGGCATAAAAGGAATGCGTTTACATTGGCGACCAAGCTTCACTGTGGATTCTTTAATAACGATGAAGAACGGGAGAAGGTGTTTAATACCCAGCTTGAGAAAACAAGGGTAGATTATTTTGACTACTACCTTCTTCATGATCTCGGTGAAGATCATTATAAGAAGTATCAGAAGTTCGGATGTTTTGAATGGCTGGCGGATAAGAAGAAAGCCGGATATGTCAGACACATAGGCTTTTCGTATCACGACAGAGCAGATCTGCTGGACAGGATACTTACGGAGCATCCGGAAGTAGAATTCGTCCAGCTCCAGCTGAATTATCTTGACTGGGAAAGCGAGGTGATCCAGTCGAGAAAATGTTATGAAGTGTGCGAAAAACATGGTAAGCCCGTGATCGTCATGGAGCCGGTCAAGGGCGGGACTTTGTCCAATGTGGTGCCGGAGGTCGAAAAGCTGTTTAAGGATCATGCACCTGATATGTCGGTCGCTTCCTGGGCCATCCGATTTGCGGCAAGCCAGCCAAATGTGAAGATGGTGCTGTCAGGCATGGGAAACATGGATATGCTGACGGATAACACAGGATACATGAAGGATTTCACTCCGCTGAGTAATGAGGAGATGGAGATCATTAAGAAAGCAAGGGATGTGATCAATTCAAGCATAGCCATACCTTGTACTGGATGTGCCTACTGTGTGGATGGATGCCCGAAAAACATTCCGATACCGAAATATTTTTCTGTCTATAATGCTGAAATGCAGGAATATGAGGGTAAACCTTTCACCTCTCAGGGCGAATACTATGACAGACTTACGCAGGTGTATGGTAAACCGGGTGACTGCATAGGCTGCGGCAATTGTGAGAAAATCTGTCCGCAGCATTTGCCGATAAGAGATAATCTTAAATTAGTTGCTTCACAATTTGAAGCTTCTGTGTAAGAGTAACTTTGATATGGACAGCTATGATACGGTGATCATCGGCTTTCCGATCTGGCGGGGACTTGCTCCGAGGATTATCGAGACATTCAAAAAGGAGGCAAAGTGATATGAGTGAAAAGATCGTGCAGACGGCAGGAAGAAATCAGCTGGGAGAATTTGCGCCCATGTTCGCGCATCTGAATGACGATGTGCTCTTTGGTGAGGTCTGGAACGAGGAAGCCATTGATGTCAAGACAAAGTGCATCATTACAGTGGTATCCCTGATGGCTTCGGGTATTACAGATTCTTCTCTGACCTACCACCTGCAGAACGCAAAGGCACACGGTGTGACAAAAGAGGAGATCGCTGCGATCATTACTCATGCGACGATGTATGTGGGATGGCCCAAGGGATGGGCAGTTTTCCGCCTGGCAAAGGAAGTCTGGAACGAGGAGATGCCTGCGCAGACAGAAAAAGACAGCTATCAGAATACCATTTTCTTTCCCATCGGTGATTCAAATCCTTACGGACAGTTCTTTGTGGGACAGAGCTATCTGGCACCGGTATCAACAGAGCAGGTGCCTGTGTTTAATGTGACTTTTGAACCTGCCTGCCGCAACAACTGGCATATTCATCACGCAGAGAAAGGCGGCGGACAGATGCTGATCTGCGTAGGCGGCAGAGGATATTATCAGGAGTGGGGTAAAGAAGCGGTGGAAATGACACCGGGAACTGTTATCAACATTCCTGCGGAAGTAAAACACTGGCACGGTGCGGCACCGGATTCATGGTTCTCACATCTGGCGATTGAAGTCGACGGAGAAGAGACAAGCACCGAGTGGCTGGAAGCGGTCTCCGATGAAGACTATTGCAAACTGAAATAAGGGCGCGGAACCCTGCCTGACGGTCACAGGCGTTTTGCAGGCTGTCTCAGAGGCAATTTCCTGCTCTGCGTGATTGTTTTTGTCTAAAAAGCAGGATTTCCTTTTCAGAAGCACTTTATTCTGCTACAATACTAAATTGGCAGTCGAAATAGTATCCCGTGAACGCAATATCAGTTTTTCATAGCGCTATGCCCTTGACCGGAGTCGTGGGATACGCGCAAGACTCGCGTGCAAGATTCGCAAGCGAGTCATGAAACCTGGCGGGATATGTGAAAGTGCATGTAAAACATGTGACAGGGAAACCTTATCATTGGTTTCTGCAATCAAGGACAGGAGAACATAATATGAACAATAAAGAGCGCAGAGTCGGTACAGTATCCAGAGGCATCCGCTGCCCTATCATTCGTCAGGGAGATGATCTGAGCGAGATCGTCACAAACAGTGTGCTGGAAGCAGCTGAATATGAAGGGTTTTCTATTCGTGACAGAGATGTCATCGCAGTCACAGAATCTATTGTAGCACGTGCACAGGGAAACTATTGCAGCGTGGATGATATAGCCGACGATGTCAAAGCCAAACTGGGCGGCGGAACGATCGGTGTGATCTTCCCCATCCTTTCCCGCAACCGTTTTGCCATCTGCCTCAGGGGAATCGCCAAAGGTGTAAAAAAGGTGGTTCTGATGCTGAGTTATCCTTCTGACGAAGTCGGTAACGAACTGGTCAGCCTGGATAAGATCGATGAAGCAGGGATCAATCCCTACAGCGATGTTCTGACTCTGGAAAAATACAGAGAACTTTTCGGTGTCAACTGCCACGAATTTACCGGTGTTGACTATGTTGCATACTACGGGGACCTGATTCGTTCCTGCGGCGCGGAAGCAGAGATCATTTTCGCCAATCAGCCCAAGGCTATTCTGCAGTATGCGGATCATATTATTAATTGCGATATCCACACCCGCAGGCGCACTAAGAGGATCCTTATGGCAGCGGGCGCAAAAGTTGTCTGCAGCCTCGATGAGATCATGACTGCACCTGTGAACGGCAGCGGCTTCAATGAACTCTACGGTCTTCTGGGCTCCAATAAGTCTACAGAAGACAAGGTCAAACTCTTCCCTCGTGACAGCAGCGGCCTCGTCCTGGATATCCAGAAAAAAGTCATGGATAAGACAGGAAAACATGTCGAAGTCATGGTCTATGGCGACGGCGCTTTCAAGGATCCGCAGGGGAAGATCTGGGAACTGGCGGATCCGGTAGTGTCGCCTTTCTTTACAGACGGCCTGATCGGTACACCCAACGAGCTCAAGCTCAAATATCTGGCAGACAACGATTACAAAGACCTCTCCGGAGAAGCGCTCCGGGATGCGATTTCCGAGAGCATCCGCAAAAAGGACGCAGACCTGAAGGGCAGCATGGCATCCCAGGGAACGACTCCCCGCCAGCTGACCGATCTGATCGGATCTCTGTGCGACCTTACCAGCGGTTCCGGTGACAAGGGAACTCCTGTTGTCCTGGTCCAGGGTTATTTTGACAATTACACAAATGACTGATCTGTTTTCGCTGCAATGAAATGCGAAATGCGCAGATAAATGAAAAAACAGGGAACACCCGCCAGATGCGGTGTGTTCCCTGTTTTGATGTGCCCGTAAATATTCTTTAAAGCAGGACTCCGATCAGCTGAACGCTTTAAAGCAGGATCCCGATCAGATGTACGATAAGAGCAGCCACCCAGGCGACTGCACACTGCCATAATACAACAGCAGCAGCCCACTTCATTCCCAGTTCACGGCGGATCGCCGCAACTGCGGCGACACAGGGGGTGTAAAGGAGTGAAAATACCAGAAGGCCGGCTGCAGTCAGAGGAGTCATGGCGGAGGTGACGCCTTCTACAAAGAGAACCTTTAAAGTAGAGACCACACTTTCTTTTGCCATGAAGCCGCTGATCAGAGAGGTGACGATCCGCCAGTCTCCAAGTCCGACAGGCTTGAAGAGCGGAACGAGCAGACCGGATACCAGGGCCAGAATACTGTTCGCCTGATCTTTGACCATGTTGAGATGCAGGTCAAAATTCTGTAAAAACCAGATGACGATGGTCGCGACCAGAATGACGGAAAAAGCACGCTGTAAGAAGTCCTTCGTTTTTTCCCACAAGAGCTGCAGTGTGTTGCGTACACCGGGAAGCCGATAGTTTGGCAGCTCCATGACAAAAGGAACTGCTTCACCGTGGAACATAGTGCCTTTGTAGAGAAAGGCTGCCAGTATGCCGGTCACGATTCCCAGCAAATAGAGGCCGGTCATAATGAGGCCTCCTTTGCCGGGGAAAAATGCGTTGACAAAAAAGGCATAGATCGGGATCTTGGCGGTACAGCTCATGAAGGGTGTCAACAGGATGGTCATACGGCGGTCCCGTTCACTGGGCAGTGTTCGAGTCGACATGATCGCAGGTACACTGCAGCCGAACCCGATCAGCATGGGGACTATACTCCGGCCCGAGAGACCGATCCTGCGCAGGAGATGGTCCATGACAAAGGCCACTCTGGCAATATATCCGCTGTCCTCCAGAAGGGATAGAAACAGGAACATGATCACAATGATCGGTATGAAGCTGAGAACACTCCCGACGCCTGCAAAGATTCCTTTGACTATGAGACTGTGGACGGCCGGATTGACCCCGCTCCCGGAAAGCACGTTGTCTATGAGAAGGGTCAGGTTCTCAATCCCGACCTCCAACAGTCCCTGGAAATATGCGCCGATCACATTGAAAGTGAGATAGAAGACCAGTCCCATGATCAATATAAAGACGGGGATCGCCGTATATTTACCCGTCAATACCTTGTCGATCTTTCGACTGCGCAGGTGCTCTCTGCTCTCTCGAAAGCGTTTTACCGTCTCGCCGCATGTCTTGAATATAAAAGAATAGCGCATATCGGCGATCGCGGCGCTCTTGTCCATTCCCCTCTCATTTTCCATCTGAATTATGATGTGTTCAAGAAGTTCCTTCTCATTCCGGTCAAGAGAGAGTTTTTCCAGAATCCTTTCATCTCCCTCAATGATCCTGGAAGAGGCAAAGCGGACGGGGATCTGCGCTTGACTGGCATGGTCTTCAATCAGATGTGCGACAGCGTGAAGGCAGCGGTGGACGGCTCCGCCGTGGTCGTTCTCGTCACAGAAATCCTGCCGCAGGGGACGTTCCTGGTAGTGGGCGACATGGATGGCATGCTGCACCAGCTCTTCAATACCTTCGCCGCGGGCGGCAGAGATGGGAATGACAGGAACACCAAGGAGGGACTCCAGTTTGTTAACATCGATGGAATCACCGTTTCCGCGCACTTCATCCATCATGTTGAGGGCGACGACCATGGGAATGTCCATTTCCAGGAGCTGTACAGTCAGATACAGATTGCGCTCAATATTTGTGGCGTCAATGATATTGATGATCGCATGCGGTTTTTCGTTGAGTACAAATTCGCGGGAGATCAGTTCCTCACTGCTGTAGGGGGACATGGAATAAATGCCGGGCAGGTCCGTGACAAGCGTGTTGGAATAATGGCGGATCGCACCGTCTTTACGGCTGACGGTCACGCCGGGAAAGTTGCCGACATGCTGGTTGGCTCCTGTGAGCTGATTGAACAGTGTGGTCTTGCCGCAGTTCTGATTTCCCACCAGGGCAAAAGTCAGAAGGGTGTCATCGGGCAGTGGATCACCGTCTCCGGGACGGTGGAAACGACCGGCTTCTCCCAGACCGGGATGCTCGCTTTTATTATGGCGATTTTCAGCTTCTTCAACATTTGTTTCTTTGTGATGCAGGGCATGTGACGCGTTTTCATAAGCCTCTTTTGCCAGTGCTTTGATGCCTTTCTTCTCCGTATCCTCCTCTGTGTATCTGCCGGAGGGGATGACCATGATCTTTTCGGCATCTGCAACCCGGATGGTCAGTTCATAACCGTGGATCCGCAGTTCCATGGGGTCTCCCATGGGGGCAAGCTGGACGATCGTTACTTCCGACCCCGGGATCACGCCCATGTCCAGGAAATGCTGACGAAGCGGTCCGCTGCCGCCCACCTGTGTGATGATGGCAGGCATACCGATCGGCGTCTGGCGAAGGGTGATCTCTGCATTGCCGGCAGGGTTGACATTTGTGTTTTCGTTTTTTTCTATAGAGCTCTTGTTTTCAGTGTTCAATGGTTGATACCTCAATATTGGCTTCCAGTGCCAGTAACTTATAGTAGAAGATAGATAGTTTGGACTAATCATAGTACGTATTCAAACATAATGCAAACGTTTTAATGCTTAGTTTTTTTTACATTGTTCGAAGTGCATGCTATAATAAAGCAGTCTATGGCATTCTTTCAAAAATGCAGAACTTTTCCGGCATGCTGTGACGGACTACGTACAAGTTACATCCGCACTAAAAAGCTTTGCTGGTTGTTGCGGGGTCTACAGCCCTGAACGGGCTCAGGAACGTTTTCCATTGACGAATGCCAATTGGGAATGGAAAAGGCCCGGTTACTGATCCGATCTCGGTGCGACTACAACCGGATTACATGAACGTTCATTACACTGGTTTGAAAAAGGGAGATTTATGGAAACAATAACTGAAACAAAAAAGAGCAGACCTTTTCTGCTCTGGCTTCTGATCATACTGGCTCCGATCATCGCAGGGTGGCTGATCGGACTCCTTTCCGGCACCAGTCCCATGAAGCTGGACGCCTGGAATACAACATGGAATGATGAAGTGGGTTATTACCGTGTGGTGCGTATCCTGCGTTATTACGGCGTGCCCAGGGGTATGACAGGCTTTAATGAGATCACTTCCGGCAATGTTCCTTACGGACCCTATAATGTCTTTACCTATATCCCTTATTATCTGATTTCTCTTGTAACAGGGTGTGATTCTCACAATTATATTTATTTCTGCAACATTATTATGGCAGTCCTTGCCAACATCGTTTTTGTCGCTCTGGTCCGTCCCGGCAGGATGCAGTCTCTTCTGACGGCACTCTTTTTCCTTACGCAGCTGATCGCTGCAAGGTATACATGGTCCGGCATGGCGGAGGCAAGCTATCACTTTTATATCGTGGTTTTCATGGGTCTTGTGATCTGGTATCTGAAATCCCCGGACGCTTCCAGACTCAGTAAAGATCTGGCCCTGCTTGCCATGGTACTTCTCACTTTCGCCTTCGGAGTCATGCGGCCGTATTTTGCCGTCATGTTTCTGATTCCGCTTTATCTTGTGGTCTTTCGCAACAATAAGATCGGAGAGTTTTCCCGCTTTATCAGCACGCTGCTGATCCTGGCGGCTATGTTCGGCACTGTGGTCCTCATGTACTATTTCATGGGATTCATCGCCGAATACTTTGAAGTGGCGCCGGCTCTCAAACTTGCCCAGATTATCCGCAGCGGCCAGGCGGGACAAATATTCCAGAGCCTTCTGCAGGTGAACAAGGAGAGTGTCCGGTCCGCGATCGATATGATCAAAGAATATCGCTGGGCAGGCGGTATCGCCTTTCTTTTCTATTTTGAATGGGCCATTCTCTTCGTTGAGTATATTGCCGCTCTGGTGAAAAGAAAAAAGGACGGATCCGCGGCTGTCATGTTTTTGCTGCTTGTGTCGGGAATCATGATTTATGAGGCGACAATCCTTCTTTATAAGTCATATCAGCTCCACAGAATGCTGCTTGCCATTACCATTGCCTACTCACTGTTCCTGATCGCATTCGGGACCATTCTTCCCTGGGTGAATGCGGCTGCCGTGATCGCCTGTGTGTGCTTTTATATCGTCATGAAGCCCGCGGCCTTTGCCCTGCCGCAGATCAATGCAGACAGCATTACAGATGAACAGCTGCAGGAATACAAGGAAACTCTGATCAAAAACCTTCCCATGCAGCAGGTCCCTGCGATTGGAATGTTCGATGCGCCCGACTCACTGGATCCTTACTGGGAGAACACGGTCGCAAAGATTACCGAAGACAACAATGTCCAGCTTTCCTTTGTACTGCCGGATTATCTGTCCCTGAATTTCTGCTCGGAAAAATATATGAGCCAGTGCATTAAAAATGACGGGTTCAGCAGCAGGTATATTCTGGTGAAGACAGATTCCGATCTCAACGAGATGTGCCGCACAAGGTACAAAAACATCTGGGAAGGAATCGGACATTCGATCTATGACCGTACCAAAAAGACTGAGGATCAGGGCGGTATTTGACACAGATAGGACAGACTTTTGCTAAATTATCAGATGCATAAAATTGAGGACGTCTCAGGAAACGAGGCGGTCCGGATCCCACCCATGAATCGTGTGTGCATGGACGGAATCAGAACTGAATACATAAAAAGAGAGCCCGGAGACCGGCATGTTAAGGGAAAAACGATCTGCAGGATCGCTGCGGCAGGCTTGACGGGTCTGATCCTGACGCTTTATACAGCGGGTGCGGTTTATGCCTGTTCCGGATCGAACTGTGCCGCGCCGCAGACGGCTGCGTACACAAGATCCCGTCTGTCCATGCAGGAGACGTGGTGGGGATCTGATGATAAGGATCAGGAGAAAGACGAAGATACACCGGGAGATGGGACTTCGAAAGGCCGGCAGAAAACAGAATGGAATGAAAAGGAAGTGCTCAGGCGTTGGAATCTGGATCCGGATGATTTTCCTGAAGAAGAGGACCGTGATGAGACGAAAATCCCCGGGGAGCTGATCCCTTATTTTGAGGAAGCGGTTTCGGAGGCGGTGACCTGGTATGACGGACACACTCCGCCTTCCGGAAACTTTGTCATTTATTCCGAAAGAGCGAAAGCGATCTTAAAAGCAGCCTCCAGACTTGCCGTAAAATCTGCGGACAAAGAGAGCGACAGGCTCTTAAGTGCATGCGGCACATTTTTCGAGAATGCAGGAAGCCCTTTCAGTGTGTCGCTTGTAGGTGCCCTGCAGGCAGGTGTTTATTCGAAAGGTACCGGGGCAAATGAGCGTGCTGTCGAAGTAAGGAAATCTCTGCAGGCTGCTTCCGAAAAGATCTATTCCACGAAAAAGGACAGCGAAACCGGCTCTGATGACGATTCCGGAAAAGATTCTGCCATGGAGACTTTTCTGCAGAACAGAAAGGAAGAAGAGGACAATAAAACATCCGAACAGGAGGATTCCGGTTCTGAAGAACAGTTTTCCAGGGATGAGTTTTCTGAAGATGAGTTTTCTGAAGATGAGCTTTCTGAAGATGAGATTTCCGAGGAAGACTTATCCGAAAAAGAGATTTCCCAAAAAGAGATTTCTGATGAAGAGTATTCGAAAGAGGAGAATTCCCAATCAAGGAAATCATCAAAGAGATCCCCAGCAGATATCCGGATTCCCCTTCGTTATCCGGCCGCTTCCATAAACAGCCTGGATTCCTTTTCCGACGACCGTAAGACCGTCTTTATAGGAGATTCCAGAACTGTCGGAATGGAGATGTACTGCGGCGGGAATCCTGATGATTACTGGTCTGCAAAAAACAGTATGGGCTACAGCTGGATGGTGAGCACCGGTATTCCAAATGTAGAATATCTGATCGATGAGAACACGGATGTGGTGATCCTCATGGGTGTCAATGACCTGGGCAATGTCTATCAGTACATCGATTATATCAATCAGAAAGCGGCAGAGTGGAAGAAACTGGGCGCCCGAACCTTTTTTGTCTCCGTCACACCCGTAGATGACGGGCGCAGTCCCAATGCAAAGAATTCCCGAATCGAGAGTTTCAACGCATATGCGCAGGAGAATCTTCAGGATGTTTACTATATTGATGCCTATAACAGGATCCGCTATACTTTCGGATCTCCCGACGGCATTCATTATGACGGGAGTACCTACCGGGATATCTATCAGATCATAGATTTTTATCTGTATAGAGGGTGGTATGAGCAGGCCGGTCTATGGTTTTATTTTGACTGTGGAAAGCCTCTTACCGGTTGGAAATATGTGGATGGACAGTGGCAGTATATGGACGGATACGGCGTGCGATGGGTCAAAAACGGACGCGTTGGCAATCTGTGCTGCCTGCCCCTGCCGGATGTTGATGGATCACAGGAAAAGGTACTGTTTCCCTTATTCTGAAGAATCCTCCCTTATTTCGATGGATTCTCCCTGATTCAGACGGATACCCCCTTATTTCGATGGATCCTCCCTGATTCAGACGGATCCCCCCTTATTTCGATGGATCTTCCCTGATTCAGACGGATCTTCCTTTATTCTGATATATTCCGGTGAAGTGCAAATAGAACCGGATCGGAACTTTTTTTGCAGATGACTGTAGTTTTAGTCGGAAGCAGCACTGTGGAACAGGAGGTGGAGTTATGCTGAGAGATGGCAAAATCTGGGTGGCCGATAACGATGCCGGGGAGAAGATCTTTCTCCTGCCCCGCATGGCAAACCGGCATGGACTGATTGCCGGTGCGACCGGAACCGGAAAGACGGTAACGGCACGTGTTCTTGCGGAAGCTTTTAGTGACATGGGTGTTCCGGTATTTATGGCGGACGTAAAGGGAGACCTTGCGGGAATCCTGGCACCCGGTGAGGATTCCGAAAATATGCAGGAGAGGATCCGTCGTTTCGGTCTGGCGGAATGCGGTTTTTCCTATCAGGGATATCCGGTCAATCTCTGGGATATTTATGGAAAAAACGGCATTCCTCTGCGTACGACTGTCACAGAGATGGGACCTCTTCTGATGGCCAGAATCCTGCAGCTTAACGATCTGCAGTCGGATATCCTGAGTATTGTCTACAGAATCGCCGATGAAAACGGCCTTCTGCTGGTGGATATCAAGGATCTCAAATCCATGCTGAACTATGTGCAGGAGCATGCGAAGGACTATACTGACCAATACGGGCGTATGAGCAGCGCTTCCATCGGAGCAATACTGCGCGCCCTTGTAGCCCTCGAAGGACAGGGCGGCGATCTTTTCTTCGGCGAGGAAGCGCTCAAGATTTCGGACTGGATGCAGCTGGGACCGGGCGGAAAGGGAATGATCAATATCCTGGATTCACAGAGCCTTTTCTCCAACGGGCGTCTCTATGCCACATTCCTTCTATGGCTTTTGTCGGAACTCTTTGAAGAAATGCCCGAAGTGGGTGATCTTGCCCAGCCCAAGATGGTATTCTTCTTCGATGAAGCGCACCTTCTGTTCAAAGATGCCTCCAAGGTTCTTCTTGAAAAGATTGAGCAGGTTGTAAAACTGATCCGTTCCAAGGGCGTAGGCATCTATTTCTGCACACAGAATCCCGCGGATATTCCGGACAGTGTTCTCGCCCAGCTGGGCAACCGTATACAGCATGCTCTCCGCGCCTATACACCCAAGGACCAGAGGGCGGTCCGCGCCGCGGCCCAGTCCTTCCGCGTCAATCCAGCCTTCGATACAGAAGAGACTCTTCAGGCTCTGGGAACCGGCGAAGCGCTGATCTCCTTACTGGGCGATGACGGCATTCCCGCAATTGTCGAAAAGGGTTATATCCTTCCTCCGCAGAGCCGGATGGGGGCGATCACCGATCTGGAGAGAGAACAGAGCATTAAGGGCAGTATTCTTTATACCAAATATTCCCAGGCCTATGACCCCGATTCGGCTTATGAATTTCTGCAGAGGCGCGGCATTGAGGAGGCTGCGGAAGCCGAGAAGGCAAAGGCGGCGGAGCTTGCGGCCAAAGAGCAGGCCAGGGCAGAGGAGCTTGCAGCCAAAGAGCAGCAAAAAAAGGAACAGATGGCGGCGAATGCCAAAAAGCGTGCGGCCAAGCAGGTCGGAAGCTCTGTAGCAGGGACAGTGGGGCGTGAAGCCGGCAAGGCTCTGGGCGGAAGCTTCGGCAAATTCGGCAAGACCCTGGGCGGAAACCTGGGTGCCAGCCTTGGACGCGGCATTATCGGCACACTTTTTAAAAACTGACATAAAAATTTTTATGAAATATGTGAAAGTGGAGGATTTATCATGACCTATCAGGAAATTCTTGCAAACGCACGGACATGTATCGGTCCTTATTGCAAGGCATGTCCGCAGTGCAACGGCAAAGCCTGCGGCGCGCAGATGCCCGGACCCGGAGCAAAGGGTGTCGGAGATACTGCGATCCGCAACTATGACGCCTGGAAAAAGATCCGTATCAACCTGGATACGATCAGTGAGAATGTTGTGCCCGACACCAGCATGGACTTCTTTGGACATACAATGAAGTATCCCTTCTTCGCGGGCCCTGTCGGAGCCGTCAAGCTGCACTACGGAGATAAGCTGGATGATGTTGCCTACAACGATATCCTGGTCTCCGCATGCGCGGATGCCGGAATCGCTGCATTTACCGGTGACGGCACCAACCCTGCAGTCATGGAGGCTGCCTGTGCGGCAATCAAGGCAAAAGACGGTTTCGGTATTCCGACCGTTAAGCCCTGGGATGTCAATACTCTCAAGGTTAAATTCGATCTGGTCCGGTCTTCCGGATGTTTCGCAGTGGCCATGGATATTGATGCAGCGGGACTTCCCTTCCTGCAGAATCTGCAGCCGCCCGCAGGCAGCAAGACAGTCGAGGAACTGGCACAGGTCATCAGCGCGGCAGGAAAGCCCTTTATCGTCAAGGGAATCATGACCGTGGAAGCGGCAAAGAAGGCCCTGGCAGCAGGCGCTTCGGGCATTGTGGTGTCCAACCACGGCGGACGTGTCCTGGATCAGTGCCCCGCAACTGCGGAAGTCCTCTATGAGATCGCCCAGGCAGTCGGCGGTGAAATGAAGATCTTCGTAGACGGCGGCATCCGCACCGGCACGGATATCTTTAAGGCTCTCTGCCTCGGTGCGGACGGCGTTATCATTGCCCGTCCCTACGTCACAGCCGTCTACGGCGGCGCGGAAGAGGGCGTTGCGGTCTATACCGAGAAACTCGGCGCAGAACTCATTGATACTATGAAGATGTGCGGCGCGAAGTCGATCGCGGATCTGAACGAGAGCTTTCTGTACAAGCCCTCGAATCCCTTCCTGAGCTGATCGGGATCTAAGCGGTTTTCTTTACTTTTTGTCCATTATAGTGAACGTCAAATGAAATGATGTTTTGATCAAATGCCGGCACCTGGCTTTCCTGTCAGGTGCCGGCTTACTTAATTCTTTAGCAACTATTGACCTTAACATATTCGAGTTATCCTTTTTTCGACATATTTTAAACTTGCGTTTAGGCAAAAACACACATGTATCCATATATAATTGAAATAACACATGACTTTTTACTTTATTTGTGGTAAGCTTTTCTACACTGCGCTGTCTATAAGGTTTTTTAAATTTCAGCGCATGAAAGGGGATAATTTCTATGGACACCAAAGAGACACAACGTAATGGTTTTTCGGGAAAGATCGGCTATGTTCTGGCAGCGGCCGGCGCTTCCGTAGGACTTGGAAACATCTGGCGCTTTCCGTATCTGGCAGCCAAATACGGCGGCGGTATTTTTTTGCTTGTATACATTATACTTGCATTGACTTTTGGCTACTCCATGATCATTGCGGAGACGGCGATCGGCCGCGCAACGGGAAAGAGCCCTGTAGGAGCATTCAATGCTTATGGCAGCAGTGCGGGTACAAAGTTCGGCGGATGGATCAACGCGATCATTCCCATGCTGATCTGCCCTTATTACTCGGTTATCGGCGGATGGGTATGCAAATATCTGTTTGAATATCTGCGCGGAGGCGTGAAGGAAATGGCGGATGACAGCTATTTCGGCGGATTCATCACAAACGGCTTTTCGTCGGAGATCTGGTTCCTGGTCTTTGTAGCTATGATCCTGGTCGTTATTTTAGCAGGTGTTGAGAACGGTATTGAGCGCGTATCAAGGATCATGATGCCGATCCTCGTCGTTCTGGCTGTGATCATCTGCATATACTCCGTGACACGACCCGGCGCCGTCGAGGGCGTGAAGTATTTCCTGATCCCGAATGTCAGCAATTTTTCCTGGATGACGGTCATTACAGCCATGGGGCAGATGTTCTACTCTCTGTCGATCGCAATGGGTATTCTGATCACATTCGGATCTTATATGAAAAAAGATGTCAGTATCGAAGAGTCCACTATACAGGTTGAGATCTTTGATACGGGAATTGCCATGCTGGCAGGTCTGATGATCATCCCGGCTGTTTTTGCCTTCTCCGGCGGAGATCCCCAGGCGCTGGGTGCGGGGCCTTCTCTTATGTTCATTACCATGCCCAAGATATTTGCAAGTATGGGATTCGGCTCCATCATCGGCATTGTCTTCTTTGCGCTGGTCCTGTTCGCAGCACTTACAAGCGCGATTGCGCTGACGGAGAGTGCAGTGGCAACTTTCGCGGATGAATTCCACATGAGCCGTACCGTATGTACGATCCTGATCGGTATTGTCATGATCATCCTCGGTTCTCTGTCCTGCCTGGGATACGGTCCGCTTGCAGATGTCACGATCATCGGTATGCAGTTCCTGGATTTCTTTGATTTCCTGACCAACTCTGTCATGATGCCCATTGCGGCACTGTGCATCTGCCTGTTTGTCACCCGCCGCATGACGATTGCTGCCGCCGTCGCTGAGGTCACACTGGACGGCCACGCTTTCCGCAGGAGAAAAATCTTTGAATTCATGATCAAATATATCTGCCCTGTATTTGTCATTATTATTCTGGCCAGTTCTGTCGCAAATGTATTTGGCCTGATTTCCATGTAAGCAATACTGCTTCCGGAAAACCTTGATATAGTAAGTTACAGTTCAGACACTTCTGATCCCCGGCCCGCCTTTTCGTGCATTACTGTGAAGGCGGGCCTTGAAAAACGTCGGTACTTGCTTTTTGCAAGCGTCAGCGCAGCAAAAGGCTTAGTATCCGCTACGTTTTTCACGGAGCGGGAGCGTCCCACCGGAACAGTGATGCACGAAAAGGCGCATTGCCTTCAGTGTGGGCTGAACAGTAACTATGGTAACGATATATGAGGAATTATTAGGAAAAGCACTTGTAATGACTCACTATATTTAGTAAAATAGACAAGGATTTTTGTCAAAACCGCTTTTTTTTATGGCGTTTTTGATAAAAACGAGAAAGAATAATATGTAGTGGAGGTCAGCAATGAAAGTTTACACAACTGATAAAATCAGAAATGTCGTTCTGCTCGGACACGGTGGAGCAGGTAAGACAACTCTGGCAGAGGCCATGTGCCATCTGACAGGTGTTACAAACAGAATGGGCAAGGTCGAAGACGGAAACTCCATCTCCGATTTCACAAAGGAAGAGCAGAAGAGAGGTTTCTCCATCAAGACATCTCTGATTCCTGTAGAATGGAAGAACTGCAAGATCAACATTCTGGACACACCCGGATATTTCGATTTTGTCGGTGAAGTGGAAGAGGCAATCAGCGTAGCGGATGCTGCAATCATCGTTGTCTCCGGTAAGGCCGGCGTCGAAGTCGGTGCCGAGCGCGCATGGGATCTCTGTGAAAAATACAATCTGCCCAGAATGATCTATGTCTCTGATATGGATCTCAATGACACAAACTATGGCCGTACCATTGAAGCTCTGACAGAGCTCTACGGCCCCAAGATCGTTCCTTTCCACTTTGCCATTCATGAAGGCGACAAGACCACAGGCTGTGTCAGCGTCATCGAGCAGAAGGGCTACAAGTGGGACGGCAAGAAGTCTACTCCCTGTGATGTTCCCGCT
>Ga0256405_10004392_pt1 | contig 26470 bp, 15 predicted proteins | sample RumenRJG_02DNA_FD_189096 | JGI IMG/M metagenome (GOLD analysis project Ga0256405, IMG submission 189096) | Bovine rumen microbial communities from Lethbridge, Alberta, Canada - RJG_02 | ecosystem: Host-associated > Mammals > Digestive system > Stomach > Rumen | place: Canada: Alberta... | reverse complement strand
GACTTCATTTTACGAAGGAACTGCTGCAGGAGATCCGGGACATGGGGGTGGATATTGTCCACGTGACCCTGCACGTCGGCCTGGGGACCTTCCGTCCGGTGAAGGAAAAGGACGTACTGAAGCATCACATGCACTCGGAGTTCTACATCGTGACAGAGGACGCAGCGAACCGCATCAACGCCGCGAAGGCAGCGGGGAACCGGGTGATCTGCGTGGGCACCACCAGCTGCCGCACCATAGAAAGCGCAGCGGATGAAGAAGGTATAGTCCACGCGAAGAGCGACTGGACCAGCATCTTTATCTACCCCGGTTACCGGTTCAAAGTGCTGGACTGCCTCATTACCAACTTCCATCTGCCGGAATCCACGCTCATCATGCTGGTCAGCGCTCTGGCAGGTCGTGAACATGTGCTGGCCGCTTATCAGGAAGCGGTAAAGGAGCGTTACCGGTTTTTCAGCTTCGGGGATGCGATGTTTATCAAATAGAACAGATCAGACGCGGGAAACAGCGGGCACAGCAATGTGTCCGCTGTTTTTATCATTTCTGGTGAGAATACCCCCTTTTCTATAGCGGCGGAGTGTTCAAAACAAGTGAGAGCGTATGATAATATATTTTGAGATAATATTAATGTGCTGATTTGTGGACAAAACTACTAGAAAATGATATTATCATATAAATAAACATTTAATATAAAGGAGGCAGAACGGATGAGAGGAAGACCTTCGCTGGGAAAGAGTTCAAAACAGAGGATCAGCATCACCATCGATCCGGACCTGATCGAGATACTGAAAGTGAAGGCGGAGGAGGATGACCGTTCCCTGTCCCAGTATATTAACCGCGTGCTGAGAAAAATGCTGATGGATAATGGAGAAAAGAGCTGAGACATCAGAGAGATCATAGAGATCAGAGAAATCATAGAGATCAGAGCGATCAGAGCGATCAGAGCGATCAGAGCGATCAGAGAGGATCCGGATATACCGGGTCCTTTTTTTGATGATTTCCAAAAATGACGCACTAATCATACTGACGACATATAAAGACGGATATTTTGACGCAAAAAAGATAAGATAATATTAAAGATTGACCGAAAAACCTAAAAGTGTTAAACTACACATGATTAGTGTAATATGCAATCTTTATAGCTTAAAGTATGAGCTGATAAACAAAAATGCCGCGAGCTCATGCGGCGGGGAAAGGGTGGGAATATGAACAATAACCTGTGGAGCCTTATTACAGCGTTCTTGAAACAAAGAATGCGGACGAAACGGTGGCGACGGGCTGTTACATGCCTGGCGGCAGTGATCGTGTTCGGCGTGACCTACGCTCTGATCCTGCCCGCGATCACCATGACAGGAAAGTATCCGGTGCTCAGCGCCGAGACGCTTACTGCATGGACCGGTGACGAACTTACCGTCAAGGTGAGTGCGGAGACAGCACCGGAAGACGGCGGGAAGATCATCGTTCTTACTTTGGAAGGAGAGGGGGCAGACCTCTCTCAAAACTATGCCTTCAACGAGGAAGGTGTCTGCATTATCCTCGACGAGGCGCAGAATGAGATCGAACTGCACCGTGCAGTCCGGGATAAAGTCGAGAACACAGTGGATTACTGGTTCGCGATGGAGCCGGGCACGCAGACTGTCTTCACGCTGAATCTCGCGGACGAGGTCGATGCGGCCCGTTTTGCCGAGACGATGGAAGCAGTGAAGGTGAGCGGCGAAGAAAAAGCCGCGGAAGCAGAAAAGGCCACTGCGTCGGACGCTGGGAAGTCCGCTGCTGTGGTGACAGAAAAGAAGGAAACAGGAAAAGCGACGCCCGCCGATGCAGAGAAGAAGGCGGAAGTGAAGAAGGCTTCCGCGAGCAATGCTGATGTTGCGGAGGCGAATAAGATCGCGGAAAACAGCGAGGAAAAGATCGAGACCGAATCCCGGGACGAAGGATTTGTTGAGATCCTGGACGGCGCTGTCATCAATGACCTTGAGGCCGATGAAGACGAGGAAGAAGAACAGACTGAGATCGTCGCGGAGCTGAAGGTCTCTGCCGGCGTGGGCGACGACTATGAGAACGCAGTGAAGGACGCAGAGAAAAATGCCGACAAGCGCGGCGACGCCCAGCTGAAGTTCCAGTGGAAGGACGTCGTGGCGAAGCAGGCTGAGGCTCCGGAGCTTGTTTCCTATCTGAACGGCGCGACCATCGCGGTGTTCTTTGACGAGAACGCCGGTATCCCGGCAGGCGCTTACCTCTCTGTGAGAGAGATCGAGGAAGGCACTTCTGAATACGCGGAGTACCTCGCCCAGGCGAAGAGCGCCATGGACAAGGCTACTGGCAGCGATGCCTCCAAGACTGTGACCCAGGCCAGATTCTTTGATATTACCATCCTTGACGAGGATGGCGAAGAGATCGAGCCGCAGGCAGCTGTGAAGGTCGTCATTACCTATGACAAGGCTGTGGAACTGAGCAGCGACGGCGACCTGAACGTGGTGCACTTTAAGAATGACAATGCACCCGAGATCTTTGCTCCCGTGAAATCCGAGGCTGGCCAGGATGCTGTGGACGCACTGTCCTTCACAACTGATTCCTTCTCAGTGTACGGCGTTGTGGGGACGGGAACACTGACCGCAAAGTACTTCACTGTCGGCGGAGATGCCTACGAGGTGACAGTCACCTATAATGCCGCATCCGGGATCCCGGAAGGATCCAGACTTGTCGTTTCGGAAGTGATGCCTGAAGATCAGAGATATGCTTCCTATGTGGAGCAGACTGCTGAAAAGGTCAACAGCGACAAGACGGACATTAATTATATTAAGCTCCTGGATATCAGTATCGTCGATGATAATGGCACCGAGATCCAGCCCGGCGTTCCCGTGGACGTGCAGATCCGCCTTCTGGACAAAAAGACGGAAGAAGCGGAAGACATCCCCGGGACCACAAAGATCGTGCATTTCGGTGAAGAGGCGGAAGTGCTTGAGAGTGTGTCAGAGGGAGAAGTTGTAAATTTTAAGGCAGAGGGATTCTCTGTTTATGCGGTCGTCACGATTAACGACGTTTTAGACCTGGATACAAAGTCTTACGGTCTGTTGAATACAACAGGCGGAAACAGCCCCACCGGTTTTGCCATGATGTCCACGATCACTGCAAACACAAGGCTTTCAGGGAAAACCACGACTGTGCGGGTCGATACTATAGACAGAGTCAACTACGTCTATGTAGCGCAGAACAGTGAGATCTCCATGTGGACCTTCGGGAAAGCTGACGACAGCGGTCACTTCTATGTGACGACTGTTACGGGAAGCGGAAGCAGTGCAGTTACGAAGTATCTGAAGATCGGCAGCGGCGGTCTCGCATTGGTGGATGCGGCAACGGGACTCACAGATCCGGACTGCAAGATCACTGTGACGAAAGGAACCGGCGCAAATAACGGGAAGTACAAGCTCAGCACGGGGAACGGAACACTCGCCTATGATACGGATAAGAACCAGTTCTATCGTGTTGCTGCAGGTTCAACCGTAGCTGCCTGCTGGATGAATTTTGCGGAGCTTTCAACACTGAACGATGATGATTTCGTTGTCTATACCGCAACGAAAGTCAGCGTGTCAGGAACTGCTACGACTTCTCCGACGTCCACCAGTGTACAGCTGAGCGACGGAACGTACATGGACTACGACGTCATCAACGGGGACTATGTCGTTCTGTACACCCGTATCTGGAATGATACGGAAAAGAAATACGATTATTACGCGGTCGACTATGACGGTATGCTCGTCAAGGCGTACGAGAGCGGTGACACGATCTCCTGGGTCGGCAGCAAGGTGCCTACGATGCTCTGGAAGTTTACGGAGTACTATTACGAAGGTACTGAGAACCCGAACTATTACTATGAACTTCAGAATGACAACTCGAATAAGTATATTGCTCCGAAGAAAACACCTGCAGAAGGAGATACAGATATTCTGTCAGCGTCCAAGATCGGTCTTAACCTGAACGGACGCCGCTACAAGGAATACTACAGTACGATCCTGGCATGGGATAAGGCTTCGTTCTCCTACAGAACTCTTAAGGTGGATGAAGAGGGAGAGCTGGATCTTGTTTCCGCACCGATGTCCCAGGCGGCCGATTTTTACTTCGCAAAGATGTCTCCTGCAAGTTCGACCCAGGAACTTAAACCGGTCTCGACACTGGATCATACGTCCTACGGCATCAGGTTAAAGATGCAGGATTACGGTACCACCGCCGCAGGAGTAGGAAATAATGGCAATAATTTCCGGTGTGTAGAACAGGATGATCTTCTCGGCTTTATGAAAAGCAAAGGTTTCTGCGCCGAAAAGGACCTGGTTAAAAAATATCTTGAAGAAGGAGAAGGCGATGACGCAGGATTCCCGAGGGTAGTCAAGAATGGAAGATCCTTGCATGAGCTTTTCGATGAGACATTTGAAGTAAACCAGCAGTTCCTTCTTACCACATATGAAGAGACCGGATACTTCGAATATGACAGTACGAAGAACTTCGCTCACGTCATAACCAGTACTGATGATTACTGGTACGGCAAGGAAAAGCCCGGAGGAGGAACTTACGGTCTTAACGATTTCGTGGTTTACGAGCAGCTGGGGACGACTTCAGAAGATGTTACAAAATCAGCTACCAGAATGCACGGACAGTTCTTCCCGTTCAATGATATTCAGCCTGAAAATGGCAACAGCCTGAACACCACCATCAATGCTCTTAACACTACGGATATCCACGGATATCAGCTTTCCACTCTGGATCCGAGGAGGGGTGAGAAGCTTAATGTGATCGACGTAGGTACATTAAATAAGGGAAAAGGTAATCTGCCCTACGTCGATACCTTCTTCGGAATGGAAATGACAGCTGACTTTATGCAGAGCGCCAGCGGTCAGGATGAATGGGGACATGACCTGATCTTTGAATTCTCGGGAGACGATGATTTCTGGCTGTATATTGACGGCCTGCTGGTACTGGATCTTGGCGGCGTCCATTCCGCTATTGATGCCAGCATAAATTTCAAGACCGGTGTCGTGAAGCAGGCAGGTACGTCGGACCATGCAGTAGAGAACTCAAATCTCCGGACGCTTTATACGGCGGCATTCAAGCAAAAATACAAAGACGAGCATGGCTCTGATCCGACGGATGACCAGGTCAAAGCGTTCCTGGATGGCGGGGATGACCCGGTTCTGGAAGACGTTCACTATATTGGTTACTTTGAGAACGGCGGCACTGTATTCAAGGATTTCTCCGGCCACGATATGCACATGTTCTACATGGAGCGCGGTGCCGGTGCATCCAACCTGCACATGCGGTTCAATCTTGCGCCTTATGTTGCCGGACAGGTCCAGCTGGAAAAAGAGGTTTCCGGATCGGACAACATTACGACTCCGTTCCCGTATCAGATCTATTATGAGAATGAGTCGCACGTAATGGCACAGGTGGGATCAGACGACGACGATTTTGGCGTGACCGTGTTTGAATCTGACGGCGTGACGCCTCGTGAGCGGGGATCTTACCCTGACATCGACGGAAACCTTTATGAGAATGTGTTCTTTGTGTATCCGGGAGAGACGGTGCTGATCAATCTTCCGAGCGAAGATACGCACTACTGCATCAGGGAGTGCGGTGTAAACAGCCCGGGAACCTTTGACTGGGTAAAGGTGAATGGCGCGGATCCTTACGATGATCTGCCGCCTGAGGACGAGGAGCCAGTGCCTGAACAGGGCAATACAAAGAATTTCTGGTCTGATAATCCGATATCTGTGATACATCCGGATGACCATATCGATGAGGCGCAGACAGTCAGACAGAGGAAGAAAGTTATCTTTGAAAACCATGTCAGTTCGGATGCGCTGAAGAACCTTACAGTCACAAAACGGCTCTGGCAGGATGATAACAAGACGAATGAGATCACAGATGATCCGACGCTCTTCAGATTCCGTATCTATATCGGAAAAGAAACAAGCGGAGAATACAAGGTCTACGACTCAGGCACATATTTTGTAAAAGACCCGGATGGTAATTACTGCGACTACAGCGAACGAGACGAGAGTTTCGTTCCGTATAAGAAAAACGATCAGCCAGTCAGTGATTTTGCTCAGTTGAGCGATGCAGATATTGAGGAGATAGTCCAGTATACTTCGCCCGGTGGCCAGGCGGATAATATCCAGGCCGGCTACAGTATTGAGATCCGGGGACTGCTCAGCGGAACTCCGTATATGGTACTGGAGCGGGATAACGAGATCCCTGCTGGTTACCAGCTGATCGATTACACTCTTACAGAGGGAAAGTATGACCCGGATACGTACGTGGGAACTCCGACCAATGAGGCTCAGTACGAAGGTGCGATCGACGATGACAAGTCAGAGGAAACTGTTTCCGTCCATAATAAGCACGGTTACGGCCTGATACTCGATAAGGTCTGGACGGATAAGGATTTCATGGAATCGCATGATCCGGTCTACTTCGCCGTATATGTTGGGGACAGTACGGAGCCGCTTGCTGACTCTGTTCGCAAACTGACCCATCCGGCCACTTCCATCAGCTGGTTCTTTGAAGACCTGGCGGACGGCGCAGCTTCCATCAACGACTACAAGGTCTATGAAGTGAAGCTGGACGGAACTCCGGTGGAGAACCCTGATACCAAGGTCGTGAGCGGATACACGTCTATCGAGCGGATCGAAGACGGCGGGGTGAATCTGGTCGGAGCCGATGACGGTATACATAGCGAATCGTACATTTTCGAATATACCGTCAACTACGACTTTGGAACTGCGAAAGATGGCGCCAATTCGAAAACCGATACTGTCACGAACTCCAGGCCGGGTATCAGGCTGGTGAAGACGGATATGGCAGGTGAGCCGCTGGAAGGTGCGGTCTTTACACTCTCTAAGGTCTTAGATAAGACCAAGACATTTACTTCCGACGAGAACGGACTGATCGCGATGGCGTATCTGGAGCCGTATACGGAGGAGAACCAGAAAGTTTATACCTTGAAAGAAGTCAGCACTCCGGAAGGATACATGGCTTTGATCGATGAAGTTTCACTTAAGGTTACAGTCGATGATCAGGGCGTCTATACGGTTTATATCGATGGTTCTCCGGAGGATCCGGCCAGCGGTTATTACCACATCGAGCAGATGGATACTGTGCCGACAGCAGAGGAAATGCCGACGGTGGTCATTAAGAACCGTCCGTATACTCTGAAGGCGAAGAAGATCGACGGTCTTTCTGAAGCTGTTATAGAAGGTGTGCATTTCGCACTGTACAAGGAGGTGTTTGCAGCAGGGGCAAGCGGTGGACCCGATCCCAACAAGCCTATGCCGTTCTACAGGCCGATGGAAGGCTTCGAGGATATGGTGACGAACGATGAGGGTATCATTGAGGAGATCGTGCTGAAGGATGCCGACCATCCGAATGGCCTTGTCCCCGGCAATTATTACCTGAGAGAAAAAGAGACTCCTGCCGGATATAATCCGCTGGGTGTAGACATCCGGATCATGATATCCGAAACCGGAGAGGTGACCTTGATGAAGGCAACGGCGCCTGGTGCTTCCGGCGGAGACTGGGTGATCGAAGACGTAGAAGAGGAGATCGCGACAGTCGGACTGGATGACGACGAAGTCATGCTCATTACGGTAAAGAACAAACCGAATGATCCGATCAGGATCAAAAAGCTGGAAGAAGGTACGGTAAACCCGCTCGCCAACGTCGAGTTTGAACTGTACGAACAAAGCCAGGTTGTTCCTTCAGAGGATGGAAAGCTGAAGCCGAAAGATGGCGAACAGCCGCTGGTATCCAACAGGACGGATGAAAATGGTCTTTTGTATCTGGACGGTTTCGATATTGGAGACAACATTACTTATGTACTCTTTGAAACTGATCCGCTTGATGGATATGTGCTTGTAAACGGGCCGGTACTCATTGTTACCTCCCGAGAAGGGGACAATCTGCAGCTTATGGTAACTCTGGCTGACGACACACATTTACCCTGTGAACTTATTACAGATGAACATGGAAACAAAATCTGGGAGATCACAGTATACAACTCCAAGGGTGTCGAACTGCCGCGCACCGGCGGCCCCGGTACATTACTTTATACACTTGGCGGAATGATGCTTCTTATCTTCTCCGCTGTGCTGTACGGCTTCAGGATGAGGCATGGGGAAAGGAGGTTTGAATAAGGCCTCTAATCCCGGCAAATAATCAGCCGAAGACCTGAAAACCGGCTTTGCGGGAAGGCAGGACCTTTCCGGAAAGCGAAACTGAAACCTGTCGTTGAATTCCGCGCCGTCCGCAATTCAGTCGGGAGCGGCCGGCGCGGGATCTGAGCCAACCCGCTGCGAGGGGAAGAGCAGCAAGTAAGCAGAATATTTCCTGTCTGCTTCAGGTTATGAAACTGTCAAGGGTGTATGAGGAAAAGGAAAGGAAAACAAAGATGAAACGATTGAAGAAAATGATAGCTTTTATCGTCGCTGCGGTAATGATCTTAGGCACGATGAATATGGCTTTTGCCGATCCGACAGAGGGCGGAACGACTCCGGACACGTCATCGACAATTGGTGATCTGACCTCTGACGCACAGATTACGATCCTTGGCCTGGATGTGGGAGACGTTGTTCATCTCTACCAGGTCCTGAAATGGACGGATGGTGAAGGCTGGACGATCGCTGACGGGTTTGAAGCCCTGGTGACAGAGGGTGATTCTAACTACTGCCAGAAGGTGCAGGACCTGATCGATAACAAGCCCGGAACTACACTTGCAAAGGAGGATATTGAGAAGATCGCCAATGTCGCGAAAGCTTCTTCTCCAACAGATCTTGGCGGTAGTGTCGCAGAAGGCGAGGATTCGTTTATTTACAGCACGACAGCAGATCCCGGAATGTACATCGCTCTGGTGACGCCCGGTGCTGCAGGCGTTGTGTACAATCCTATCATTGTTTCTGCTGATTTCAGCGCTACTCCGCAGACCAGCGAGATCGATGCTTCTACAGCGGTCATGGGCAGTTCGGCCGTTGCCAAAAAAGAGATTATAACAGTTACGAAGGAAGTCGAAGATGCAGAAACTGCCCAGGCTTCTGACAACACGCACAATGTCGGCGACATAGTGAAGTTCACTATTACCGGCCTGGTTCCGGCATATTCCGATTCTTATGTTAATCCGACATATAAGATTACAGATACATTAACCGAAGGTCTTGAACTGGTCATTGATGAGAGCCATGAATTTAAGGTAGAGAGTGCTGACGATTTAGTTCACGTTGATACGCAGAGCGATGACTATGTCGAGCCGGTCAACGAGGGAACGGGCTTTACTCTTCCGTTTATATCTTCTGAGATTGCTGCCCTTGTAGATTACAACACTGTAACGATCACTTACTATGCAAAGATTACGAGTGAAGCAGAAACAAACGTTACGGAAGAAGAGAATACCGTTACTGTTGAATTCTCCAATAACCCGCAGGAGGACGGAGATGCGGGAATTATTAAGGATAAGACAAAGCACTATACTTTCACGATCGACGGCAATATGCTTGGCAAGACTTCCTGGAAGAATTCCGAAATTGTAAAAGTCGGTGTCGAAGCGGATGGAGAAACGCCGATCGAAAGTACGACCGAGCTGTCCAATGGCACAGAAATCGCCGCCCTGCAGGGCGCAACCTTCGGCCTGTATAAGAATCGGGATGATGCAGAAAATGCAACTGCCGGCAACCCTGGAAATCTTTATACAAACGAACTATTTGACGGAACTGTTGTCAGTGGTGCTGATGGACGGATGACTATTAATGGCCTTGATGCAGGTACCTATTATCTGAAGGAGCTCGATGCGCCGAACGGTTATATCCGTGATACTACAATATATGAGATCACCATCGAAGCCAATATCGAACCTGAAACGGTAAGAGAGACGATAGAAGGACGCGTCGTTACATATGATGTACCTGTTCTGAAGGACTACACGATTACTGTTACTCCTCCCGGCAATGCAAGTAAATTTACCACGACCATTTCCGGTTCACAGGTTCTTGAGAGTGTCAGCGGAACTGATATCACTACTTCGGCAAAGAATGTGAAGGGTGTTGAACTTCCGGCAACCGGCGGTATCGGTACCACGATCTTCTATGTGATCGGTTCTGTCCTTGTTCTTGGCGCAGGCATCCTTCTTGTGACTCGCCGGCGCATGAACGGAAATTGATCCTGTTATCAGATTAATGAATCAAGTAATACGGGAAAACTTGAAAAGTAGTGTTTGTCTCCGCTTAGAGAGGTAACCGTGCATGAGCCTCCTCGGGTGTAAAGCTCGGGGAGGTTTTTTTTATAAGAAAAGATACGAATTGTATCAGTGTTCGAAAGGACCATTCCGCATGGAAAAGAATGATTTACTTGCGAGGATCAAGAAAGAGGGACATTCATTTTTTGAGGAAGCAGGAAAAGCAAACGAGAATGTTTATCTTATCCTTCTTACCCTCTATGCGGCAATTTTTTTAATGATGAAGGTTGCCTGGACAGAGCAGGCAGAAAAGATCACCACACCTCTGCGTTATGGTTTTCTGAGCATAGTGATATGGTGTTCCGCTTTATATTTGTTCTTCATCGTAACGGCATGGAAAGACCTGTGGAAAAAGAACGCGGCACTCCTTCTTGTCGGAGGAACGATCCTGGCTGCAGCCTACTTATTTAGCCGGAAGATGAGTACAAATCTGTACGGTGCTGTCATGGATGTGTTTTTCTGCTTGATGGCGTATAAAAAGAATTTCAGGAAGATGCTGTACTGTATTCTTGGCGCGACAGTCTTTATGCTGATCATTGCGGGTGTCGGCCTCAAAGCCGGCTTCACGATGAGTATGCAGAAGCCGGACACGGATATACCGGGGCACGCTCTCGGGATAAATTATCCGAATACCTGGGGATATCTGGCGTTTCTTGCCATTCTTATCATCTGGTATCTCTGGCTTCGCTTTAAGCCAGCAGTGACGTTGATCCTGTTCTGGGCCGTCTGTGTTTTTATGTACAAATATATCACATGCCGGACGATTGCCGGAATCACGCTGGTATTTCCTGTTCTTGCTTTTTTTGTCGACATGGCAGAAAAACATGCGGACAGGAAAGCTGAAGACGGGATGCCGGGGTGCAATATACCACTGAAATGCACAGTTACTGCGATTCCCTTTTTCGTCTTCGCATTCATGATGTTTTCGAGCATGCAGGTAGACTGGTGGCACCAGTTTTACCACGGTCCGTTAAGGAACCTGGCATGGCGTTTTATTCAGGGAGGACTGTATTTCAGGACTTACGGACTGCCCCTGATCGGAAATCCGTATCGTTCTAATCAGTTTACCTTTGTAAACGTAAGGGGAGAGTTCATTAAAGTAGGTATCCTCGACAGCTCTTTTGCGGCTTATATCATTATGCGCGGTATTCTCTGGCTGATATATACGCTGGCGTGGCTCTGCGCCGCCATCTGGAAGGCACTGAAAAAGCGGGATTATGCGATCCCTTTTATGGAACTGATCATTCTCCTTTTCGCAATGATGGAGCGGCCCGGGCTGGAAATGTGGTACAACTTCGTGATGCTTTATCCGCTGGCAAAAGTCATCAGCAAGCCCGGAACAGAAATTGTAAAGGACACTGAAATTACGGAGAGCACAGTCGTTACAGATAACGCAGCAGACATTCCGGAATAAAACCGAATAAGAGAGGGCTGGGAACCGGAAGAAAGGAGGAAGATGCCATGATCCATCGGAATCAGTCGGCGCTGAATTTTTTAAGCGCGGCGGCAGACTTCCTTCTGGTATTCTTTTCCTATCTTTTTTCTGCCTGGTTCCGCCTGAAAGTGCTGAACGGCTGGTGGGAGAACAAGGGACTCAGCAACCCCATGATCCTCGCGTCTCTTTTTTACGCTGCGGGGCTCCTGTTCATGCTCTCCCTTCTCGGCTTCTACAATTCCACCCGGGTGAAGACGCTCTCCTGGAAGCTCTCGACGCTGTACATCGGGACCACCATCTCCATCTTCATCGTCACGGCCTTCATCTTCGTCTTTAAGATCGAGGACGTTTCCCGAGGCATCGTCGCCATCTTTTACGTGCTGACGCTTCTTCTTCTCGGGGGAAAACAGGTGCTGACGCGCCACGTTCTGAACCAGGTGCGGAGCAGCGGCTACAACATAAAGCACCAGCTCCTGGTGGGGACCGGGAGACTGTCGGAACAGTACCGGGAGGATCTCGGCAGTGAGCCGGAGCTCGGCATCGAGGTGGATGAGACTATTGGGGCGGATGCGGATCTGGAAGCAGTGCTCGTTTCCCGGGAGCACCGGCCCGACGAGGTGGTGATCGCCCTGGAGCCGGAGGAGTACGTCCACATCACACGGCATATCTCCGCCTGCGAGAAGAACGGAACCCGCTTCTTCGTGATCCCCTTCTACAACGACATGATCCCGGAACACCCGGTGTTTGAGAACATCGGCCGCACCAGGCTCATCAACATGCGGGCGAACCGCCTGGAGCAGCTGGGATGGGCGGCTGTGAAAAGGGGGTTCGATATCGCTGTCAGCGCCCTGGGGATCATACTCCTGAGCCCGCTGCTTCTCTTTCTTGCCCTGGGGGTGAAGCTCTCAAGCCCCGGTCCGGTGTTCTTCCGGCAGGAGAGAGTGGGCTTTAACCAGATGCGTTTCCAGATGCTGAAGTTCCGGTCCATGGTGTTGAACGACCGGTCGGACACTGCCTGGAGCAGCACCGGCGATAGCCGGCGGACAAAGTTCGGCGCCTTCATGCGCCGCACCTCCCTGGATGAACTGCCCCAGCTCTTCAATGTACTGAAAGGCGACATGAGCCTCGTGGGACCGCGGCCGGAGCTTCCGTATTTCGTGGAGAAGTTCCGGAGTGAGATCCCTCTCTACATGGTGAAGCACCAGGTGAAGCCCGGCATCACGGGCTGGGCCCAGGTGAACGGCTACCGGGGCGACACCAGCATTAAAAAGCGGATCGAACTGGACCTCTGGTACATCGAGAACTGGTCGATGCTCCTGGATCTCCGGATCATCCTCATGACAGTGCCCTGGGCCATGATGGCCGGGGACCGGGCGGACGTTTCCCAGGAGAATCTGGCGGACGTGAAGGTCATCGTCGCTTCCCATAAGCCTTACTGGATGCCGCCGGACCCGCTCTATGCTCCGGTCCATGTGGGAGCAGCAGGGAAACAGCCGCTGGGAGGACGTTTTGTCCCCGATGATACCGGGGACAATATCAGCTGTAAAAACGCGAATTACTGTGAACTGACGGGCCTCTACTGGGCCTGGAAGAACCTGGACTGCGGGTATCTTGGCCTGGCACACTACCGCAGGCATTTTACCGTTCTCCGGGGAACGAATGACCGCCGTGACGCGTTGACGCTGGACCAGGCGAGGATGCTCTTCGCGGACGAAAGCCTGGACGCGGTGCTGCCGGTAAAGCGGAACTACTGGATCGAGACGAACTATCAGCAGTACGTCCACGCCCACCATAAGGAAGATCTGGACGTGACCCGCGTCATCATTTCGGAAAAATATCCGGAATACCTTGGCGCCTTTGACCGTGTTATGAAGAAGACCGATGGCCACCGCTTCAACATGTTCATCATGAAAAAAGAGCTCGCGGACGCTTACTGTGAATGGCTTTTCGATATTCTCTTTGAACTGGAGAAGCGCCTGGACATCTCGGACTACAGCGCCAACGACAAGCGGGTCTTCGGCTTTGTGTCGGAGCGGCTGCTGGATGTGTGGATCGGAACGAACCATGTGAAATGCAGGGACATCCCTTATATCTTCCTCGAGAAGCAGAACTGGATCACGAAGATCGTGAACTTCATTCTCAGGAAGATGCACAGGAAGGAGATCGGGGGATGAACAGACCGGAGCTGAAAGACATATCTGTCATTCTCCCTGTTTATAATGGTGCTTCTACACTGGAAGCCTGCGTACAGTCCGTTATGGCCGCGGGAGAGCGTGTCGCAGAGATCATCATCGTCGATGACGGATCCACGGATGAAACAGTGGCGATCGCGGAGAGTCTCTCGAAAGGGAGTAAAAGGATCCGGCTGATCCGGACGGAAAACCACGGAAGCTATATGGCGCGTCTCACGGGGATCCGTGCTGCGGAATTTCCTTATATCGCCTTTATTGATGCCGACGATCGTTTCTTCTCCGGGGCACTGGACCTGCTGGCCGGTCTGATGGAGAAGTTCGGCGCGGACACAGCCTTTGGAGGATATATTGAGACAGAAACTCCTGAGACAGAGGGGGCTGCGGCTCCACAGCCGAGGGAGGAAGAGATCCATGTCCGAACCTTGGAGGAATTGTGGCCCCGGATCATGAAATGGAGGACGCAGGAGTTTATCTGTTACATCTGGAACAAATTGTACAGAAGGGAACTGTTTTCCGGCCTCCTGCCGGCGGAGGGACTATGCCAGGGGGACGATGTGCTTCTCACCTGCCAGTATTTCCTGAAAGCCAGCAGGATCGTTGAGACGACAGCTCCGGTGTATCTGTATTTCCAGAATCCGGACAGTCTGACACACGCTGCTTTCGGGGCACATGACCTTGACCTGATACGCGTCTGGGACAGCATTGCAGGTCTTATGAAAACAGAAGATCCAGAGCTGTACCATATGGCAGTGTTTAACCGCTGCAGAACGGACTTTACCCTGATCTGCCGTCTTATATTGGCGGATGACCGGATGCTTGACAGAAAATATTCCGGAGAATTGAAAGAGTGGAGAAATAGTTTGAAGATAAACTGGCGCCGGCTTATAAGCGCGCACGCGATGCCTTTGAACAGGGAACTGCTTGTTCTGGGACTGCGATTTGCCTATATTCCGACGAAGACAGCTTTGCGGTTGGGAAAAAGGCTGTTGGACCGGTAGATTGAAGAAGGATCGAAAAAGACAGGAAACGGAGAGAAAAAATGGCGAAGGTATCTGTGGTCATCCCGGTCTATAACATGGAAAAATATCTCAGGCAGTGCCTGAACAGTGTTGCCGGTCAGACATTAAAGGATCTGGAGATCATCTGTGTGAATGACGGCAGTACAGACAGTTCGAAAGCTATTTTGGATGAGTATGCAGCAAAAGACAGCCGATTCATTATTATTGATAAGCCAAACAGCGGGTACGGTCATTCCATGAACTGCGGCTTTGACAAAGCGACAGGAGAGTATATCGGCATAGTTGAATCAGATGATTATGCCGATCCGGAAATGTTTGAGGATCTGTACAGAGAAGCAAAGAAGTACAGCCTGGATATCGTTAAGTCCGGATTTTATTATTACTGGTCAGTTCCGGAAGAGAAGAATATTGAGGAAAAAGTTGGATCAAAAATCATGTGCAGCCGGGTGTTCTGCCCGGTGACGGATTTCAGATCCCGAATGGAGCAGGCAGATTTTTTTAATATAAAACCGACAATATGGTCTGCTATTTACCGGAAGGACTTTATCCGTGAAAACCATATCCGCTTTAATGAGACTCCCGGGGCTTCTTTTCAGGATTCAAGTTTTAACTTTAAAGTAATGGCGCTTGCCAAGAGGCTGAAACTGACTGAAAAGAGTTATCTCCATTACAGGCAGGATAATGAGGCCTCCTCTGTCAATTCTCCAGGTAAGGTATTCTGCGTATGTGATGAATATCAGGAAATGGAAAGATTCCTGAATGAACATCTTGAGTTAAAGGGGAAACTGGAAAAGATCCGGACCCGCATTAAGTATGATAGCTATATCTGGAATTATGAGCGTCTTGCGGAGCCTCTTCAAAGGCAGTTTCTGGAACGTGCCTCAAAAGAATTCGGAGAGGACATGAAACAGGGGCTTTTGGACAAAAAATTATTCCCGTATTACAAATGGGAATACCTGATGGCGATCCTTATGGTTCCGGAAGAATACCACAAAAAACGGATTGCTGAGAAAAAAGGTGAAAGATATGACATCAAATGGCCGGAAGGTGAAAAACCAAAACGTACAGTCTCTGGTATGATCCGGGCAGTCCTTCTCTGCCTGAAAGAGCATGGTTTTGTATATACAGCAAGGCGGATCAGATCAAAAATAGCGAGGAGATAATCAGCATGTCCGGAAAACCAAAAGTATCGATCATCATCCCGGTGTATAATGTTGCGCCGTATCTTTCCACCTGTATGGAAAGCTGTATGAACCAGACGCTTTTTGATATAGAGATCATCGCTGTAGACGACGGCAGCACAGACGGTTCCGGAGATATGCTGGAAACATATCATAAGTTTGATAAGCGAATCAGTATTATACACAAGGAAAACGGGGGACTTTCAGCCGCAAGAAATACGGGATTGAAAGCTGCAGGAGGGGAATGGATTTTATTCCTGGATTCCGATGATTATCTGGCAGAAAATGCCTGTGAAAGAGTATGGCGGGAGGCAAAAGAAGCTCCCACAGATATTATTGTTTTTGGAACAGAAACCTTTCCGGAATATCCGAAGGCGGGCAGATGGTATTATACCGCCCTTAAGGAATACAGGCACAGAGTACATGGCTTCTCTCCTAAAATGTTTTTCTTTACTCCAGGAACGATTCCTTACGCTTGCAGAGAGGCGTTTTCAAAAAAAATATTGCAAAAAACAGGGGTGACTTTTGATGAGAGCGTACGATATGGAGAAGATTTGATCTTTCAATGTGAGATTTTTCCTTTTGCCGAAGAAGTCGCATACATAGAAGATACACTCTATTATTACCGGTGGGTTCGCCCTGGCTCTCTTACGGAACATATAAACGATGACTATGCCATGAAGATCCGCAAACATATTTCAATGATAAGGACTATTACTGATTACTGGAACAGGAAAGGACTGCTGAGAAAATATGGAGGCGCTTATTACATGTGGGCGTTGGATTTTCTGACCCAGGATCTCCGAAAGATAAAAGATAAGAATAAGCGAAACGAAGTGGCGGCTGAGATAAAGGAAATGTTATTACAGGATGGACTGACAAAGTACCGTTTTACAATAGACCCTGCTCAGTGGAAAAAGTATATAAAAAAGATGCTTGTTCTGAACGGGATAGGGTAATACTGGATGTTGGTCTGCTGTCTGGGAGTTATATATGGGTAAAACAATAGCCTTAGTACCGCACAGTGATTGCACAGGATGCGGAGCGTGTTTGAATATGTGTCCATTCAGTGCAATTGAAATGAAACAGGATAAAGAAGGTTTTAAATATCCGCTTATTAATAAGGACAATTGTGTTGATTGCGGGAAATGCCATGCTGTATGCCCCGCAGTCAGTCCTGAATATCACAACTGGGATGATCCAAAATGTTATGCTGTCCTTGCTTCTGATGAGATCAGAAAAAAAAGCTCATCGGGGGGAGTATTCTCAATTCTTGCAGACCACGTTCTGTCACAGGGCGGACTTGTATGCGGGGCAGCCTATACCGAAGATTTCCACGGCGCAGAGCACATCCTGGTAAATGATGAGGAAGGGCTGGGAAAGCTCCGGGGATCGAAATATGTCCAGAGTGATATCAAGCTTTGCTATAAGCATATCGGGATAGCTCTTGAAGGCGGGAAAGCGGTCCTTTTTACAGGAACACCCTGTCAGGTGGCAGGGTTATATAAATATCTTGGAAAGGATCACGATAAGCTCTTTACTGCAGACCTGGTATGCCACGGTGTGCCTTCAGCGAGGTTATTGGATCAGTTTCTCACGGAACTCGAAGAAAAGTATAACAGCAAAGTTACATATATCTCTTTCAGGGATAAAGAAGTATATGGCTGGAGTCCTTCTACAACGATCCGTTTTGCCAGCGGCAGCTGCATGCAGGCTGGCAGGAATGAAAGTCCGTATCTGAATGCTTTTTTGAAACTGCTTGATCTTCGGCAGTGCTGCGGGAATTGTCAGTTTGCAAAACTTCCAAGACAGGGGGATGTAACAATTGCTGATTTCTGGGACGTGCACAGATATGACCAGGATCTTGATGATTGTCTGGGAACAAGCGCGGTCCTGATCAATAACCGAAAGGGAGAGATATTACTGGATGAATTAAAGAAATCGGCAAAGATGGTCTCAGAAGTCCCATTGGAGCATGCTGTTAAATATAATAAACAGATCAAGTATTCATCCGTGCACCATAGAGAACGAAAACGTTTTTTTGAATTGCTGAACGACTATCAGAGATTATTTGAAGAATCTGTCAGCAGCGCTCTTCACAGGCATTTTGACATTGGTTACGTTGGATGGTGGTATGGCCAGAACTACGGGAGTGTCCTTACGAGTTACGCGCTGAACCGTGTTCTTAAGGGCTTAGGAAAAACGGTTTTAATGCTTGACTTTCCATATCTTGAAGGGGGGCGGGCAGGAAAAGCGGACTCCGCTTCCCGCAGATTTGCAAGTAATTTCTATGAAATGAGCCTGCGAAGACAGGTCGATCAGCATTTTGACTTAAATAATCATTGCGATACTTTTCTGGTCGGCTCTGACCAGCTCTGGAACTGGTGGAGCAACAGAGATATCGGGACGTATTATTATTTTCTGGATTTTGTGGATAAGAACCACAGGAAGATCGCCTATGCTACATCTTTTGGGCACGAAAACGGCTACTATCCGGAAGACATGAGGATCAAGGTTTCCTATCTGCTGCATCGGTTTGATGCTGTCAGCGTCCGGGAAAAGACAGGTGTGGACATCTGCAGGGATATGTTTAATGTTCATGCCGTCCAGACGATCGATCCGGTTTTTTTGTGCTCGATGGACGACTATGAAAAGGTGGTTTCTCTTTCGACTGTACCATTAACCGGTCCGTTTGTGCTGGCGTACATATTGAATCCGTCAGAGGATAAGATCAAAGCGGTCCGGCATGCGGCAAAATCAAAGGGGATTCCTTATTACATCGTAATCGACGGGCAGGGAGATCAGGAAGAATTAAAAGCGTTTTTTGGCAGAGAGGATCCTGTCTTAAGCAGAATAGAAATAGCAGACTGGCTGTACTATTTTAAGAATGCAGATTTTATTTTAACGGATTCTTATCACGGTTTTTGCTTCAGCATCATATTCCATAAGCAGTTTGTAGTGTTTCCAAATAAACTCAGAGGCACGACAAGATTTGAAGCCCTTGGAAATATTACAGGGCTTTACCAGAGATTTGTCAGTTCTTATGATGAAATGATCACAAAGAGACTGATAGAAGAAAAAATCGATTACAACAAGGTAGATATGTCGCTGAAAGCGGAAATTGATACAGGGATGCGGTGGCTGAAACGTGCTTTGGAATGTCCTCATCATTATGAGAGCGCGGAAACCCTCGCATTGAGGAAGATCCTGGAAAGCGATTACTTCATGGACCGGCAAAAAAAGCCTGACATATCCGGCAGGAGTTTAAAAGACGGTAAAAAACTTCTGATGAAGATCCGCAGATCCGCCGGTAAAGGGGTTCGGATGATCAAAAAGCATGGGGTGAGTGACTGTGTCAGGTTTTTAAAGGAAAAGGGAATGCGGAAGACTTTCCTGGAGCTTTGGAGGGGAGATGACTGATAATGGGTGCTGAAAGCAGACCTTTGCGGAAGAGCATACGCGTGTTAAAGGAGCACCGTTTCCTTTTTGAGGAGCTGGTAAAGCGCGACTTTAAACAAAAATATAAGCGCACAGCTCTCGGCATGGGGTGGAGCGTCCTGAACCCGCTGCTCACACTCCTTGTCATGAGGCTTGTATTCACACGTTTTTTCGGCCGGAACGTGGAGCACTATACAATCTACCTCTTCGCGGGAAACCTGATGTTTTCTTATTATAAAGAAGCCACTAACGGAGGAATGCAGGCGCTCATGTCGAACGCGAGCATCTTCACGAAGATCAATGTACCGAAATATCTTTTCCTTTTCAGCAAAAACGTTTCCGCAGTCATAAATTTCGGCCTGACCCTGTGCGTCTTCTTTGTTTTTGTGGCACTGGATCATGTGCCGTTCCGGACCAGCATGTTTGCTGTCATCTACCCGATTATTACCCTTACTATGCTGAATGTAGGGGTAGGGATGATCCTTTCCGCCATGTATGTCTTTTTTCGCGATACGCAGTATCTTTACGATGTATTTACCCTGCTGCTCATGTATATGTCCGCGATCTTTTACAACGCTGACGCGTATACAGGCTGGGTGCAGCGGGTCTTTCTGCTGAACCCGGTCTACTGCAATATCAAATATGTGCGCGTGGTCGTATTGGAGGGACATCTTCCCTCCCTGGCGTTCCATGGGCTGCTGCTTCTGTACGGGAGCATTGCCCTCATAACGGGCGGAATGATATACAAAAAGTGCAATCAGCAGTTCCTCTACTACGTATGACCGCAGTGCGGTACACAGGAAGGTGGAACATTGGATTTTGATTTTACGAAAGAACCAGGAAGAAAACTGCAGAAACCGTTAAAGGAAGACAGCATCATCGACCCGATGCTGAGCATCATCACTCCCTTTTATAACGCAGGAGCTTTTTTGGAGCAGACTTTCTGTTCCGTCATGAACCAGACCTTTCCTTGGTTCGAGTGGATCATAGTTGACGATGGCAGCAAGGACCTGGTCTCCCTGGAGATCCTGGAGCGTCTTGCAGGGAAGGACAGAAGGATCCGGGTGTTCCATCAGGACAACGGCGGCATCTCCACAGCCAGGAACACAGGGATACGGGAGAGCAGAACAGAGATCATAGTCCCTCTTGATGCGGACGATCTGATAGAGCCGGTCTTCCTGGAAGAACTCTTTTTTACGCTGGAAATGAAGCCGGAAGCGGCCTGGGCGTATACGGACAGCGTTGGATTCGGAAAACGTGAGTATCTATGGAGGAAGAACTTTTCCTCCATTCGTATGAAAACAGAAAATATTCTCGTATACACAGCGGCGATCAGGAAAAAATGGCTGCTGAAAGTGAATGGTTATGAAGAGTCTGACCGCTCTTTTAATGAGGACTGGCATCTGTGGCTGAGACTGCTGGCAGCGGGGGCGGTTCCAGTGCATGTCAGGGGATATCTCTTCTGGTACCGCCGGAAAGATTCCGGTGTGCTTTACACGATTCAGCAGGATCAGGAACTGAAAGAAGAAGCGCGGAAAAAGATAGAAGAAGCCGCGGCTGACGTAAAAAAAAACATACCAGTAAGGGAATATCCCGTAAAGTATCTGTCGGAATCCTACCGGCTGCCAAGGTCGTATCACGGAACCCGGAAGGTATTTTCACCCCATGGAAAGATCCGTGTGCTGCTTTTACTTCCTTTTATGGTCATGGGCGGTGCAGATCGGTTTAATCTGGAAGTTTGTTCCAGGATGGACAGGGACAGATTCGAGATCGGTATTATTACTACTATTGCATCAGACAATGAATGGCAGCAGCGTTTCGCTGAACATGTGACAGACATCTTTAACCTGCCGGATTTTCTTGACCTGGAGAACTGGGCGGAGTTCATCAGTTACTACATAAAGTCAAGAGAAGTGGATGTGCTGTTCCTTAGCAATTCCCATTATGGATACTATCTTCTGCCCTGGATCAGGAAGGAGTTCCCGGATCTTGTCATCATGGATTATGTCCATATGGAAGAATGGAACTGGGGAGCAGGCGGTTTTGCTCGCACGTCTGGTGTCATGAATAATATCCTGGAAAAGACTTTTGTCTGCAACGAAAAAACAAGAGAAGTAATGATCCGGCACTTCAAATGTGTACCGGAAACTGTGGAGACACTTCATATTGGCACGGACCCGGAGATGTATGATCCGGATAAAGTTGATACGGGATATGCAAGAAAAAAGATAAACATCGATGAATCACGCCCAGTGATCCTTTTTCCCTGTCGTCTGGCCCCGCAGAAACGTCCTTTCCTGATGCTGGAGATTGCAAAAAGCCTTCGGGATAAGATTCCGGATGCTGCTTTCATCGTGGTGGGAGACGGCCCGATGCTGAAGGAACTGAAAGAAACTTCCGTCAAGGATGGCCTGACAGACACGGTTTATTTCGCAGGGCGTCAGGACGATATGCTGCCGTGGTACAAGGACGCTTCTTTGACATTGATCTGTTCTGTGAAGGAAGGGATCGCCCTGGCAGCATATGAATCACTGGCAATGGGCGTCCCAGTGATCACCTCCGATGTGGGGGGACAGTCAGAACTGATCGACGAAAGAGTAGGCCGTGTCCTGCCGATGATGCAGGATGAGGCGAAAAATTATCATGACAGGACATATAGCCCGGAAGAAGTAGGATCCTATGTAAGTGCGATCGTTTCCACTCTTTCCAACCCGGAAGAGTATCAAAAAATGTGCACAGCGGCCCGCCAGAGAATGATGGAGGGCTTTTCCATGCAGCGCATGATATCAAAGCTGGAAGAAACTTTTGAAGAAATGGTCAGTGATGAGGTTCTAAGAGAAAAGAGGAAAACTGTTTCAGAGGCATTGAAAATGACTGAAAGCTGTGTGACTGAAAGTGTAAGTGTTTATCTCCGATGGAGAAGTGAAGCAGAGAAAGGAAATCAATATTTCCAGGAGCTGAAAAAGATCAGGGAAAAACACAGCGCCTGTACCCGTGAGCTGCAAAGCATCCGTAACATGCGCAGCTGGAAGCTGGTCCAACAGTACCGTCATTTTATGGACAGAACGGGACCTGGAAGGTTCCTGAGAACAATAAGGGACCTGTTCCGGAGGTGATCCCGTATCAGTTTCTGTACAGTTTTAAATGGGAGATCGTCTTATCATCTGTGAGGTAAAAAAGAATGTCGTATGCGATCCGCGCAAATAAGGTTTCGATCCGCTATATCACTGGAGATTTCAAGGACATCGGCCTGAAAGAATACTTCATGCGCCGTCTGACAAACAACTATAGGGTCCATGAGTTCTGGGCGGACAGGGATGTTTCCTTCACTCTGGAACGGGGCGAGATGCTGGGGATCATCGGGGCGAACGGCGCAGGGAAGTCTACACTTCTAAAAGCTGTGTCAGGGATCATGGTGCCCACAGAAGGGTGGGTGGACGTCCGCGGGAAGATCGCGGCGCTCCTGGAGCTGGCCTCCGGTTTTGACGGTGACCTGACGGTGCGGGAGAACGCTTATCTCCGCGGAGCACTCTTAGGCTACACCCGGGAGTTCATGGATCAAAAGTATGATGAGATCATCGCTTTCGCGGAACTGCAGGAGTTCCAGGAGAGGCGATTCAAGCAGCTATCCAGCGGCATGAAGAGCCGGCTGGCATTTTCCATTGCCTGTCTGGTAGAACCGGACATCCTGATTCTGGACGAGGTGCTGTCTGTAGGGGACGGCGCCTTTCGGAAGAAGAGCGAAGCGAAGATGAAAGAGATTCTGAAGAGCGGCGTCACCGGGATCTTGGTATCCCATTCCATCGACCAGATCCGCAGCATGAGCGATAAGGTACTGTGGTTGAACAAAGGGAAGCAGATCTGTTTTTCTGGAGAAACGGAAAAGATATGCGATGCTTATGAGGAATTCCTGATCACAAAGAAGGCACCATCGGGAGCTGCGGAGATCGGCAGACTGGCAGCGGAGTTTCAGGAACGGAAAGCCAGAGAGAAAGCGGAGAAGGACAGATCGGAGCAGGAGAGGCTGCTGGAGATGCTGAGGACCGCTGACCGGAACGCAGCGGAAGCGGCAGTCCGGGTCTTCCTGAGCATGGAAACCGGGAGAATGGCATGATATCGTTTTTATAAACATTAAAGAGTTTGTAAGTACTTTTAATTAGCTGAAAATGATAATATAATATAAAACGCGCGGAAACATCAAATATTTGACTCATTTGATGACGCTTTCGGATTTAAAATGATTACAGATCAGAAACCGCAGGGGAGTCCGCGTGTGCGGACTCCCCTGATTTTACAGAAGCCGGACATCCGTGGCGAAAGGAGCATATGGCAGAGAAAACGGGAGTCAGCGTACTGACAAAACTGAAGATCCCGGATCTTCTGAAGAACGGGTTATTCAGAAAAAAAACCGAAGATCCCGGAAATACAGGGACTGGAAGGGGGCCTACCCGCTCACGGACAGAGGAGCTGATGCCGTCAGACAGAAAGTGGAATGCAGGGCTGATCATTGCGCTTGTCCTGGGGGTTTTCTTTCTGGCTTATCCCACTGCGGCGGACTACTGGAATACGGTGCACCAGTATCGGGCGGTCATGGATTACGCGGCAGCTGTGGCGGATATGAGCGCGGCTGAATATGAGAACTATATCCATGCAGCAGAGGAATATAATAAAAAACTTTCCGTGACGGGGATCAAGTGGGGGACGGAAAATACATCAGAAGAAGAGTATATGTCGCTCCTGAATATCAACAGAAGCGGGATCATGGGATATATCGATATACCGAAGATCCACATCAAGCTTCCCATTTATCACGGGATCTCAGACGATGTGCTTCAGACTTCGATCGGACATTTGCCGGAGACCAGTCTTCCTGTGGGCGGAGCCGGCAGTCACTGTGTCCTGTCCGGACACCGCGGCCTTCCCAGCGCGAAGCTCTTTTCCGATCTGGACAAGCTTGTGGAAGGGGATGTGTTTACGATCTCGGTCCTGAATGAGACTTACAGCTATCAGGTGGACCGGATCCGGGTGGTGAAACCGACGGAGCTGTCTGAACTGAAGATCCTTCCGGGAGAAGATCTGTGTACTCTGGTCACCTGTACGCCCTACGGTGTAAACACCCACCGCCTCCTGGTGCGCGGACACAGGGTCGCAAACGCCCAGGGTGACGCGAAGGTGGTGGCGGACGGACTCCTTCTGGAGCCGGCCTTTGTGGCGCCGTTCATCATGGCTCCGATGATCCTGATCCTGCTGGTCCTCCTGTTTGTGGAGCCCGGGAAGAAGTAAAGCCCGCGGTACGGAAGAAGAATAATAATAAAGGAAGTACCTGTATGACAGATAAAGAACTGAGAAAACTGAGCCGCTCCGACCTGCTGGAACTGATGCTGGAGCAGAGCCGGGAGATCGACCGTCTTCAGGCGGAACTTGAGGAGACAAGGGAAGCGCTGCAGGAGCGGAACCTGAAGATCGAGGCCTGCGGCTCCATAGCAGAAGCTGCTGCGGAAGTGAATTCCTTGTTTCACGCGGCCCAGAAAGCTGCGGACATGTATCTCCTGAACGTCCAGCGGATCTGTGCGGAAAAAGCGGAGGAAGCCGGGAAGACCGAAGAGTGGCAGAGGGTACTCAGAGGAGGAGCTGATCCGGTGAAGAAGGCTGCAGAAGATCCGGACAGAGCAAAAGAGGCAGCGGAAACGGAAGAAACAGCGGAAACGGAAGAAGCAGCAGAAACGGAAGAGGCAGCGGAAGACGAGGAAGCAGCAGATGAAAAACAGGACAGTTAAAACAACAGAAGAACTTCTTCAGGAGGGGCTGCCTACCACAGGGCAGCTTTCCCGGGAATTAAAGCGGGTGCGCTACAACTCCGGCTTCAGCGGCATGCTGCGCAGTACTGTGGGCATCCTGGTCACGGTGGCTGCTGTCGCGGTGCTGATCGCAGTCCTTCTGCTCCCAGTGCTGCAGATCTACGGTACCTCTATGTCCCCTACAATGAATGAGGGCGACATCATGGTCTCCGTGAAGGGGACGAAGTTTGAGACCGGTGAAGTGGTGGCGTTCTATTACAACAACAAGATCCTGGTGAAGCGTGTCATCGCGAATGCCGGCCAATGGGTGGATATAGACCAGGAAGGGAACGTCTATGTGAACAATGTGAAGCTGGAGGAGCCCTACATTGAAGAGAAGGCCTTCGGCGAGACGAATATCGTGCTCCCTTACCAGGTACCGGATTCCAGGATCTTCGTGATGGGGGACAACCGGGACGCGTCTATTGACTCCAGAAATACTTCTGTCGGCTGTGTGTCGGACGAGCAGATCGTCGGAAAGATCGTCTTCCGGATCTGGCCGTTCTCCGGCATCGGCCCGGTGAAGTAGAGGACAGTAAATGGAAGAAAAAAAGAAAAAGCGCAAGTTCCGTTTCATGGATCTGATGATCATTCTGGTGTTCCTGACCGGGCTGTGCATACTGCTTTATCCGCAGGCCAGCGATTTCATCAATCACATTCAGGTGGCGAAGAATATCAGATCTTACGAACGGATGGTGCGGGAGATCACTCCGGAGGATTACAGTGCTATTTTTGAGAAGGCACGGGATTATAACCAGAGGCTGAAAAAGAATCCGAATCCTTTCGGCGGAACAAAAAGGACTGAGGGCTATGAGGATACCCTGAAGGTCGGCAGCTCCGGCATCATGGGCTACGTGATGATCGAGAAGATCCGGGTGCGTCTTCCGTTCTACCATGGTACGGATGAGGATGTGCTGCAGAGGGCTATCGGCCATGTGGAAGGGAGCTCGCTCCCGATCGGAGACAAGGGGGAGCACGCGGTGCTCTCGGCGCACCGGGGGCTGCCCAGCGCAAAGCTGTTCACGGACCTGCCGGAGCTTGCGGCAGGAGATGAATTTGTCGTGACAGTTCTGGACAAGGAGATGGTCTACGAGGTGG
>Ga0256405_10004391_pt1 | contig 26471 bp, 26 predicted proteins | sample RumenRJG_02DNA_FD_189096 | JGI IMG/M metagenome (GOLD analysis project Ga0256405, IMG submission 189096) | Bovine rumen microbial communities from Lethbridge, Alberta, Canada - RJG_02 | ecosystem: Host-associated > Mammals > Digestive system > Stomach > Rumen | place: Canada: Alberta... | reverse complement strand
TGATCTTCCAGACTCTAACAGATGCATATACTTTAGACGGTCTGCGTAATCATGTTTCTTTCTCTTTCTTTCTGACATAATAAACCCCGAAAGTTTTTTTTTGTCTAACTTTCGGGGTTCATTTCACCTTCCAACCCGCTCTTGTTTATCTTATACTCCTGTATTACGATACTCAAATCCTTGGGGCTATAATCGCTCACATCAGGGCGTTGTCCCTTTGGTATCAAACGCTGTGCATAAGTTTCGCATATCTCTTCACCTTCGTAGTCATCGTTCAAAAGTACATAATACTGAAAAGTGCTGAACAAATCAAGGTAACAATACAATCGTGTTTTACCATCATTATACTTCGATGTATATAATTTAAGCATATGTGAGGGATAACCGTCCTCAAAAAGATATCGATGGTCTTCATACAAGATGTCGAACAGTGTGGTTGGAATAAAAGGTATCAGTTTTGCCTTGTCATAGTCTATCGTAGCCTTACCTTTATCGTCTATTGTAATAACCTCCGTAAGTAACTCACGGCCTATGCCACAATGTAGGGCATATTCTGTGGCTATCTTAACCATACCCTTCTTAAAGTCCTCGTTGAAATTGTCATTTCCTTTGGAAAAATAGTAAGCTAGATAGCCTTGATTATGAATGTCAGTATGCTTCTCTATTGTATAATTGGCAATGTTATCACCCTTGTCTGCCAACTCTTTAGTCAGCACTTTGAGGTAATCTTTGATGCGTTTCTTGCCTACATAAACATCTATTTTATTTCCTTCTATCGTATAAAATGGTTGTACAGGTATAACCTCGCCATTCTTGGCTGTGACCTCTATGCCTTCATCACCTTCCTTTACGTCAGGTGTTTTGAATATACTTCCTTTAAGTGTATTCCCATCTGTATTACCATGATCTGCGGGAATCATCCTATCACTCAAAGCCACAACAAATGGTGCAAAAATCTTGCAAAAGTTGGCATCATCTTTACTGTATGCCCCTCCGCATTCCTCACATAAAATGGAATGAGAAATCAGCTTTCCTCGTATCCCATTGTGTATGATATGCTCGCCATGTACCTTGCACTGGTTCGCCTCAGTGGGATTATCCACCATCTCCTTATTACATACGTAGCACCTCATAACTCTATGTTTTTACTTACTTTCTTAATCCCGCAAAAACGGAAGTAAAAGAAAAATACTCGAATTCGTAGCCGTTCCTTTTCTGATAGTTTATTCTCTCTTTCCTTCCATCTTATCTATAAATGTTTCATAGATAAGTGGGTATGCATCACTCACATTGAATGTTATACATGGGCGCAGAAGAGATTGCATATCATTGATAAACTCAGGATCTGCCATCTTCTCCTGCATGTTATTGACAAACTGCTTGTAAGACGGAGCCTTGTCGACCACAAACTCCATGTATTTCTTGTAGCATTGAAGGACTTTATCAACATCCACTTCCTTTCGTTGTAAAGCGATATAAAGGTCAAAGAGGTCACGGCCTTTCTTGCGCTGATAAAGGGCACGAAGTTTGGTACCCAGCAATTCTTCGAAATGATAGGTCGTCAGTTCGGCTACGCCAGTGAACCATGAGTTCTCCACTTTGAATGGAATCTTTGTCAGCCCAAGTACATTGAAATGTTCGAAGCAATTGATTTCAATTTTCAGACGTATCTGTACCACAGGCGGTATTTCAGACTCTACACGGAACGACATCGTATTATTATATCGTTTCTGCTTAGTTACTCTGTCTGGCAGCCAGTCAAGCACTTCACCTAATCGATACATAATTGGCTTGATAGGTCCAGGAGTAATCTGAACCAAGTCAATGTCCTCACTATATCGAGGCTGAGGCGAAAGATAGAGTTTATGCAAAGCTGTTCCTCCTCGGAATGCCAACTGCGATGCAAGGAACTCATCACTAAAGATTGAAACCAAGGCACGGCAGATAATTAGGTCTTGCTCAATCTGTGCATTATCTATCCAAGGAGCATGTTCACTCCATTGTTGTATGGCTGCCCTGTTTATCATATAACGTCTGTTTCTATTTCTACGTTAATGTTTATCTTCCATCGGCTGTCTCTAGACGATGGATTATCTTCTGCCGATGTGCTTAATGGTTGATATTTAAAATAACCCATAGATGTACAAAGCTGTTCATGCAAGTCATCAGCCAAGTTCTTTTCTTCAATGACATTTTCAAGTATATAGCCAAGTCGCTGCCACACAACCTTTTTCACATAAGTTGCAAGTGGTGCAAATTGCTTGTTAACGTCAATCTGTTCTGCCAGTTCTTCTATTATGGTGGCTACTCGCGACAATCCTCCCACATGTTGCTGATACTGCACTAAGTCAGCAGCGGTTAGAAGAGGATTAGAGATGCGGATAGTCCCCGTTTCTGTATTCTTTGTAATCAGAGCATCCTCTGGCAGTTCCTCTCGGTAGAACCAATCAATGGTTACATTACGAGTAGAGACTACCCGACGCTTTGGGAAAGTCGTCATAACAGAGAATTGCTGGGGACGTTGATGAGCTGCTCCCCATAACTCTGCAGCACTTAACATACAAACATAGTATGGCTTATGTAGGTAATTCATCAACTGGTCGATATAATAGGTAGCTGGCACTGATCCACGCAAAACATAATGAACGGGAATAATGACATAATAACCTCTATATACACTGGCTATAATCTTGTTTGAACTTAGCCTGGAAAGTTCATTCTGAAGAATCTGTTCAGAAGAGCACAAGCCGGCAACTCTCACATCTTCGATAGAAAACGTGGGATAACCATGAATAGCTCGGTCTTCAATCCACTTTTGTAAAGTCATACTTGGTAATTTTGGTGCAAATATAATAAAATTATTATTAAATACGCATTTCTTTTACCAGAATCTATTCTACTTTATACATTTTTTAATAAACAAATCTATTTTTGACACTCTAAAATGACTTTTTGCCGTACAAAAGAGAAAGAAACAAACTCTGCTCAATTTTGGTAGTTTTTATATAAATTTATCTCCAAATTCGCAATTTTAGCGAATTTAAGAACAAAAAACAAGCATAAAACTATAAATAGAAATACAATTGCCACCCAAAGAAAAAGAGGCCATTGAACATAAAAAAACGCTTATTGTACTTGTGTCATCAAATGATTTGTCCCACAAGTATTCTCACATTTTATTGGATTTAGAAGAAAAACTATACAAATATGAAAACTCCTAATTTCGTACATCTTAATGTACATTCACATTATTCCATTCTTAACGGATGCTCCACCATCCAACAAATTGTGGACTCTGCTATAAAAAACAGAATGCCAGGCATTGCCATTACTGACAATGGTAATATGTTTGGTATTATGGAGTTTATTGACTATGTAGCTCGCATCAATAAAGAAAGACAAGAGAAGGGAAAGAAACCCTTCAAGCCCATTATAGGATGTGAGCTGTATGTGGCAAAACACGGCCCTAAAGAACAGAAGAATGGAATCAAAGATTATAAGGGCTATCATCTGACTGTTCTTGCCAAGAACCTACAGGGATACAAGAATCTTATCAAGATAGTCAGCAATGCCTGGACAGACGGATTCTATATGGCTCCTCGATCTGACCGGATGGATTTGGAGAAGTACCATAATGGACTGATTGTTCTGTCTTGCGGTTTTGGCGGTGAGGTATTCACTCATGCCACGAAGGAGGATATGACTGCATTAGATGAAACCATCAAATGGTACAAACATGTATTTGGCGACGACCACTCCAGTCAGGACAAGCAATAATCCGTATCATAGTTATCTCTTCACCCAAGGCATCGACAGGTCAATGTCCGACAAACTTTCCAGTTGCTGCTGATAGATGTCGGCATGTTCGCGCGTGAAATAGTCGAGCGTGAAGAGTGTCAGCGTAAAATAGATGCACATCAGGGCGATGGCTCGCCAAATTGGTGCTTTGAAAAGGGCGAAGCCCAGGAAGCCCGCCACCAACATCACACCTCCTAAAACCAGGGCGACGGTATAGTTGGGCATGAATGCTGCCACACGTTCCTTCTCAGACTGCAAGAACCTTTCCGGCGAATCCTGGTATGCCTCGCGGAAATCATCAATCCGTTGGCGGTTGGTGTAAGTCGTACCGACGGCAATCCCTATCTGTAAAACCGACATTGCCACCAAGGGCAGTACGATGGCACGTGCCGTCTCTATCGTCCCCCACTTCCAGAAGGCGATAGCCACTATCAGCCCGACGACGCCGACGGCTGTGAGCCATTTGGCGGTGTAAATCTCGCTCTCGCACCATTTGATGCTGTAGTCAATCAGTTCCATATCTATTTTGTTCTAATGTCTAAATCCACGGAGTTTGGCGTATGATTCGCCAGCGTTGGCTATTGTCACCCCTGTAGGGCTGTAGCTGAATGCGGTCGTTCTCCTCGTTGGTCGGAGACGTGATGTATAGGTCACTGCCGTCCAGTCTGATAAGATAGGAGTTGTCTTCCTGTTTCAAGAACTGCCACAGTTGATTTCTTGTGCCGTCCATCGACTGCTGGCAGAGGAATGTTCCTACTTTTGGTTCTCCGTCAGGCTGGAAACTGCGTTCACTATAAAGGTTCATCAGCAACATTCGCCGAGTCCGCCTTTATCATTTCCCAGGTGATACACTCCCAGTTATGGAGAGGATATTGGATAAGTGGCGTTCCATTCTCATACCCGGCATCAAGCGGTCGTAGGCACAAGCCGTTACCCACATTCTGAATGGCGTATGTGTTTTCGAAACTCTTTTTCTTCTTAATATCCTTACTGAACCTTGGAGTATACACGGCCAATACTATCAGCACGAGTACGAGAAGTACGGTTGAAATCTTGTATATCATACCAGTTAAAGCGAAAATTCTATAGATTTTGCAAAGTCCTTTCTGTCTTCCAGTCCCTTTACATGACCAAGATTGTTCATTGAGCCATGGATGTTCTTCAGATAGAAAGTCTTGAAGAGCGGATGGTCAGGGTTGTTCTGATAGAGTTCGTGCACGATACTGCTCTTCTCCATAATCAGCTGCTTCACCTGGCGGTTGTCCTCAAACACCACCTCTGCACTTAGCATACATACATAGTAGGGCTTGCTAAGATAAGCCATCAGCTGGTCTATATAATAGGTTGCAGGTACTGAACCACGAAGAACGTAATGAACAGGAATGATTACATAAAAACCTCTATACACATTGGCTATAGTCTTATTTGAACATAGCCTGTTAAGTTCATTCTTCATTATCTGTTCAGAAGAGTACATACCTGTCTCTCTTACATCCTCTATTGAGAATGTAGGATACCCATGAATCGCCCTTTCCTTTATCCACTTCTGAAGAGTCATACTTATACTTTTTGTTGCAAAAGTAATAAAAATATTGTTACTTGATGTATATTTTGCTTAAAATCTTCATCTGCATGACCTTTTTTATTGAAAAGGTAACCTTTTAGTCATTCAATATAACACTTCTGCCGTCCAAAAGAAAAAAGGAGTTGATTACTCTGTTGATAGTACACAACATGGTTTAGTTTATTCCCATATTAAATATCCATAACCTAAACTAAACCTTTTATCTTCCGACGATGAAACTTCGTCATCAAATGCGTTTCTCAAAAAAAGGGTTACAAATGACAATGAGCATCACTAAAGGAAACACCATATTCATTCGCTGCTTACCTCTAAGCGATTACAAGAATGTGCAAAAATCTGCGTTAAAAAGTGTAAACGTGCAAAGAACTGGAAAATCGATTTTGCAGATGTTTGCATTTTCTTTTTTTGAAGGCAGTCATATTTGCAGATTTTTGCCTATTTTACGTCCCTCTACTGTCCCTCGGAGTCACTTTTGGCACCTATAAACAAAGGCTTTTCGCTGATTATCAGATACTTATATTTGCAGATAGTAACTTCTGTATCGGAAAGTAGATTCTGCGTGGGCAAGTGATTCGTAATCACCAACGCATACCATTTATCACTAATCATCACATAAGGCACTCTAAATGAGTGCTTTATTTATTTCCAAATTCATCGATGCCAATCGTTGAATTTCTTTTTTTAGCCTGTTTTTGTACCACATTTGTACCTCGGAGGTTGTCAGCGGACTTCCTCTAAGGAGGCAATTTGCCATTTTAAGAACTTTGGTGAGACGCATTGAGACATTTTCAGTACACCGACAACCGCCATCCTGACAGTGTTAATAGCTGAAAAACCATTACTGGCTGATATGTAGTAATATATGGCAGTGGAGACCATTTTTCACCATTGCCATATGGGTTGGTATATTCCTTTTCTCCAGAGGGGTGAATTACTTCAGTCAAAATCAAACCATCTTTATGATATGTAAACTCCACATGATTACCCTCTACGAATCTTATAAATTGTCCTACATGAAAATTACCGTCAAAACGGTGCAGATTGTCTTTTACCTGCAAATAGGTTTCTGTAAGCCCTTTTATTTTAAGTTCCGGAGACGTTCTCGTTCCAAAATTAATCGCTTCAAGTAGCTTATAGCAGTTCTCATTATACCTGAAGTACACTTTCACTCTTGGCTTCTTATGCTTATGTCTTGCCATTGTCAATCATGTTTATTCTTCTTCCATATCAAAATTGTCATAGTAAATTTGCCACATATCTTTGGAAATCCACTGTCTGAAAAAGTGTTGGCTCAAACAGGCAGGAATACGTAAAGTATCTCCCGCCACCTTCGGTACATGCTCTTCAAATAATTCTGTTATACCTTAAATAGTTCATCTATATCCTCTTTTGTTGCTGTCCTCGGTTCCAATTCTGTTCCTTTCTCACGTTTAACATCAATATTAACTCCAATTCCACAACGCAACAAATTTTCACCAAGAGCAGATAAAACATACTTGTTACCATCCTCGGCAGAAATTGATGCCAATTTTAGAGCACCCGTAGCAAATAGCAACTCAGTATCTCCACTTTCATCGTAATAATCCTCTTTATAGTATGGCAATTTAGCAAGATCTACATAGGGAATCCTCTCCAAAAGAGAATGCAGACGGAAAAATTCTTCAACACTAATGAAGCCATGTATTCGGGCTATTGTCAATTTGGAGAAAACTTCTTGCTTATTTATATTATCCAGTCTATCTATCATCCCAGCAATTACATTGCCAGAAGCATCTTCTGCTTTTTCTCTTATTTCATCAGCAAACTTGTGTCGCTCTTCAGCTGTTGTCTCTTTTAGACCTTGAACATAAAAAACAAATTTCCTAATCAACTCTCCTGTTCTATAATCATTGACAGCTTGTATTTCACGTTCTAATACACCAGTAAAGTCTGAGGTTAGACCTGACAACACTATTTTCAATTGGTCTTTCCAAAAATCTCCTTTATTAACCGATTTTAACTTACTCAAATCCGGACTAACCAAAGTTTGCTCTATTATCCTCGTTATGTCTTCTATTTCCATATCCTTATTTCATTTTATTACCTAACTTTTTTAGGTCTGACTTCACAAAGCCATCTATTTCTTTGCCGAGCATATAGACTTCTGAGGAGTATTCCAATAGTTTTGACTCCTTGTCAGTTTGGAAATTCCTTTCCGCATTCACTATGGCCGTTTCCACCCTGACAGGGTCTTTCTCGAAATTGAAGCCTCCAGCGATAGTGCTGTTTACATACTCCTTGAATGAAGCATATTTGGCTACTTCATCTGAAGCGGGTTTGTTCCCATAGAAATGGTAATAGAGCCATATTTCAAAACTGGGATTGCTCTGGGCCACGTTCCATGCACTATAGGCTTTGACTTCATCATACTCCAGAGAAATAGCCGCATTCTTCTGACTACAGAACTGTCGTAAAGGTGCAATCTTCCCTTCTTTCTCCCAGGTATCGGTATCAACGACAAACCAAACCGTATCACCATGCTCGTATTCAACAGTGTACTCCCTATCCTCTCCTATCAATATCTGGTTGGCACGCTCCATCAGTTTTAAGGGATCGGTTTTCCCATCCTCTGGCGGTATCGTGATAACCTGAAGATTGGATGACAATCCTTCAAAGAATGCGAAGTAATTGGGTTCTGTACCCTTCCCTTCACAGACTATGTAAATCTTATGGGCATCTCTTGATGGTTCCCGCTTATCGTAATCTCTTCTTCTTTGTATCATATCACCAGTGCAAATCTTTGAGGTTCGACAAGAAAGGAATACCACCATAACGGCCATTGAGATAGCCGTTTTCGATGTTGGCTGTCTTGTGAATATTGAAGTCACTCAATGGATAGAGTTGGGTGGCCTGCTCTGCGTCTTTCTGAGCAAACCATATCTCATCAGGACGGAAGATGTTCTGGTCAAGCAACCCCGATTCATGAGTAGTGAATATAAGTTGACCTTTTGCGGTTTCACTTTCAGACAATTTCCGAACAATGTCTTTAATCATGATGGGATGGATACTACGCTCTATCTCATCAATCGCATAGACCATGTTATCATGAATAACTGCATATAAAAGTGGCATATATTCAATCAAACGACGAGTACCATCCGATTCATCATGAAGTGGAATTTCAACATCAGAGCCATCAAGGTTTTTATGTATAGCAACCAAGGTCTTTATATAGATATTTTCATTCTCATAAATAACATTTATGACATCATCCGTATATCGGTTACGTGTTGACTGAGGCTCACCAGGGTGCTCTTTGGCCTGTTTAACCAACTGCATCATCCTCCCACTTTTCACATCCTCTTCCGCAATCAATTCCTTTTTTACGACCACTTTTTCTATGCCAGTTTTCAATTCCGGCAACGTTGTGTTAACTAAATCTGAAAAGGTTGGGTCTGTATCCATCATGTGAGGGACGAAAGCATGATATGTATCTGGAAGCACAAGATGTAAATTTTTCACAAACCACTGATAGGCATCAACCACCAACGGACTTTCACTTGAGTAATACTTACCCAAAAAAGACAATAATAGCATGTCTGGGCGCACGAGCCTATTCAATGCATCTTGGAATTGCTCAGAAATACCCTTACCAACATAGTCTGAATTGATAGAGATTTCTACTCCTTTACGCACAAAAAGTTCAACATCCTTGCTTCTCTTGCTCAAGAACAGCTCTTCCAATAATATTTCTTCTGTAGTAAACTCAATATGATAATAGAACACGCTATCATTGTAACAAAATTCTATTGCCAATTCTGAAGGTTTATCAGCATATTGAGCATCCAACTTAAAAGCTAATTCATCATAAAAATCTATCTTTCGTACGGTTTCAGCCTTTACCAGCATCTGCAAAAGGTTTAATGCTTGAAGAAGATTACTCTTACCTGCCCCATTAGCACCATAAATCGCACTCATACGCAATGCAGTAGCATGACCACAAGTAATCTTATGATTCTCGTGGCTATGGCTCTTACTCGACGGGAACGTATTAAACTCTACAGCGTCCTTGAAAGACGTGATATTCTCTGCAATTAATCTTAAAAGCATATCGATTCCGTTAAAAATTCACGGCAAATATACAAATAATATTGGGAATGTGGTATATATTGCACTAAAAATAGGTAATTTTTAACCGAATTTAATTATTTAAGTGGTAAAAATAGATTTTATGCAAAAAAGTTGTAACGACACAACCTTTTTTTGCATGAAATTTCACTTCACGTTCGTATTTTCATAGAATATCACGCAAAATAAATATAATGTTAGTCTATTTTTCTGCGTCTATCCGCATTTTTATCGAATGCTTACGGTGCAATATACACCTTTTCCAAGATCATACGTCGCGCTCACTCGCTGTCCTAATGGTTACCCTGAAAAACAAAGACCTCAAGTTAGATGCAGATTTCAGCATAGAAACCTATTGCCTTGAGGTAAGAAAAATTAGCAAACACTTTATAGCCTAATAGATGATTAAACCGATGATTATTAATTTCATCATCTGAGATATTCGATTTTCTTATAACTGCGCATAAAATCATAAGAAAGCAATCTCATAATAGACAAAATATGTGACAATAGCGGTCTCTCGATACCGCTATTGTCAATATGGTGAGTTATTGTAATCTTGGGAATTAATATCTTAGCTCCATCTACCATCTATGTTTTGCATATATTGTAAATCAGGCTGATAAGCATTCCAAGTCCATCAGCTCGAAAAGACTACACAAATTACTGATTTTCAGAAACATATAAAGATATTGCTACAAATTTAAGTAGACATTATTGATTTAATAAGAGTATTTCAAAAATTCAAAGAGAAAGTAAGCACTAGCATATGAACACATAGAATGATATTTATCTCCTTTACCAGAGTCGCCCATATCAGCAATGCCTTTTATAAGCAAACAAGGACATTTTAAAATATGCCCAGACAAATACAAACCATAACCTTCCATTTCAAGACCTTTGAATTTCCGATTATTCTTATTCTGCAATTCTTTCATAAAACTTTCATCAGATACAACATATGATCCACAAGCTCCTGGCGCAATAAAAATATTAGGAGTAGTGTTTATCTCAAAATGTTGCTTTTTCAGTTGGTTCAACAAAGAGTTTTCTGGAGATACTTCAGAAATGTACGTATTCAACTTTGAAATTATCTGATAATCACATTCAATAGCACGAGGTTCTGGCAGTTCTTGTTTGACTCCATCTTTTTCAATTATTTTTTTACTGCCATAATCCATTTCAGACTGAGCGATAAAGATATCACCATAGTTAACGTTATCTGACTTAAATCCTGCACAAAAACCAGTCATAAACAACGACCTGATACCGAACAGTGAAATCATTAGCGTAGACACTATCGATGCAGATTGCATACCTGGTATATTACAGCAACATCCAACTATCTTAAGTTGATATCCTAGAGAAGTACGCATTTCTGTTCTATAAAAATCAAATGGATAATTCTCAACACTAAATTTTATCCACTCTAACTTACTCGCAGATTTCATCTCATCAAATTCTTTCTGTAAAGCACAAATAATCCCGACATCGTACTTGTTTACATTACAAACACTTGCTATCATTGCATTTTTCATATCATCAATAGCCTGTACTGCATTCTGTAGAAGCCGCTCCCAGTCAACCGACTTTCTCTCAAAAGGAATCAACTTCCAAAGCTTTGTATTATAATCATCAATATGAGCCTCAATCTGATCATAGTGTTCTGATAAACCAATTATTTGAAGCGGTTTTTTAAATCGTTTAAAAATTGATAATTCATTAATAAAATTCGCACTCTCATCAGCTCTAATATCTTCATCCTTATTTACTGGCATCAAAAGATCCAACAAAAGAAGGTCATACTGTTTTTTTGCTAGTAATGCCCTGCCTTCGTTTAACGATTCTGCCTTATCAATACATTCTTCTGAAAGCAAACATTTCTTAATCAGGACCTCAACAATCATCTTTATTTTGTCCTGCTTATCATCCATAATAAGTACTGAAATCATAACTTTATTTTTTCTTTTAATTGAATTTTCCAATCATCATTTTTATGACTATAATATACATATCCCTTATAAAAATCCGGATAACTCTTTGCAAATCGCTTATCTAGTTGCTGGATTTTCATACCATCAACAAAGTTCTCATACATAGTTACGACTATCACAGGAGTTTTAATCCGACGAAGAAGCATATAGCGCAAAATACTAGATCCCGCCATTGGCTCTGGTTCTCCCCCATTGTCCTCTTTATTGATGTCATATGTGTACATACTAACATCTAGAAGAATCAAGTCATATTCTTTTCCGTGATACAAGACTTCATTCAAAGCAGAATTATAGGATTGCTGATCACATATTTCTATTTTAGAATAACTTTCTCGAAGGAACGTTCTTATGCGATTCAGTTTCGCCTCATTGTCCTCAATTATCAAAATTCTATTCATCGGCTTTTATTACATTTTTTGAAATAGTAATGTTTACGACACATTTACCATCTAATGCTTTCATAATAAGTACATTATCATTATGGCGCATATCTGACATTATTATCTTTTTTATTTTCGAAATACCACTACCGCCCTCTTTTATATAGAAATGTGATTGTAATTTCTCATTAATTACAGCATTAAGAGTTTCTTCACTTCCTGAAACAATATCATTTTCAAAATGCATCAACAACAAATTCCCGTCCTCAACAAACTTACACAGAAAGTGTTTTAAACCATCATCTGCTTCAACACCATGTTTTATAATATTTGAAACTACATTACGAATCAAGTCTGCAAAATGAATAACATAGCTATGTTTAACATCAAATGTAGATCCCTCAAAAAACAATTCTGGAACGACATGGTATTGAGGGCAAGACACCTCTACACTTTTAATTGTTTGCCGTGTAAGATCTTCATAATCAACATTTTCCAACTTAATGCCACTTACATAAAACCAGTTCTCTATCTTTTTTATCTTCCCACTGATTGTAGACGAACTTACATCTATATTTTTCATAAGATCTCGCTTTGCATATCCAATAGGAAGGTCTTGGTCAATTTCATTTTTTAGATCATCAAAAAGATTTGCAATTTTAACCGAAAATTGTTCTGCTATATAACTTCTAATCTGAGCCAAACTCGCATCAGTCATCTGCCATAGCCAGTCCATCACTTTCATGCAGAACTCTTCTTTGCTGTCATCCTGGCATTTCAATCCAATCTCGACTGCCATGTGTGTAATTTCTTCAGGGGTCGGTTCATAGACAAACAAGCCATTGGGTTTATTATCATCTTTGATTTGAAGAATTTCCTTAATCAAATAAATCACTTCATTGTCAAATCCTCTTGAAAACTTAATTAATGCCTCATTAATAACAGCATTATCTTGCTGATTCAGTTCATATTCACGTGCCCAATAACGAGTATACAAATAACTCCCATGACTCTCTGAAAGAATCAAATGTGTATTTGCCAATTCAGGTCGGAGTTCACCTTCTAGAACACCATGCCGAACACGAGTACTTAAATATGCCACCAATCCAAACTCACTATATAGGTATTGTTCTTTAATATACTCATAAATTGAATTAAAGACTTCATATATTCCATTACTATTTATAGATACATCTGTATCTGATACCTTACCATATGATGATGTCCCTTTAAAAACAAATGTCCTAGTTGGGTCAAGAACATATAATGTTGTCCTGTTACTCACTAACATATCATAATAAGTAAGATATCGTTTATACAGTCCATCAATATCTTTTAATTTATATTTGACAATAGAACCTGTATTTGCATAAATCTTGCTTTCTTCTATTGTTTTTGAAACATTATAAACAACAAGAGCATCTTGAACCTCTTTTAAGTCAAGCTCATAAAGCGTCTTCCTTGCTGTTTGCTTCTCAACAAGATAAAGAAGTATACGTTCCCTTTCCTCTAGTCTTTCGCGAAAACTCCGAATATTTACATAATTGCGTAACGTTTCATCTTCTGTTGCCAGATAGAAAAAAATTTCCGCTCGTGGTGTTAACTCTTGAAAATCATCTAATAATTCTGATGCTTTCAATTTGTCACACAATTCGCAATATTCAAGAAGCATACAACTTTTATCAATATTGGTATTACATGTAAGGCTAACAAATATCGTCAAATCCATATTTCGGCGAATCCCTTCATAAACATTATCTTTCATATAGTTAATGATTGACTGAGAATCAACTTTTGAGACGAGATTAGAATCCGAAACAAAAAAGTCAACATATAGTTTGACAGCCTCATTTATTTTACCATCCTCAAAAAGGCACTTTATCATATAACGCACAGCTTTTTGCTGTAGTGGAACAAAGGAAGTAGATTCATAAATATTTTTCCACAAATGAAAAGCCTCATACAAGTTACCATTGTTATATTCAACCAATGCATTATATGGTTTTGCAATACTATCAGACAATACAGGGTTATTCTCGTATATATTTTCTAACCTATTTCTTTGATGCTCAACTAACACTTTTGTAGACAAATTATTATAAGTGTCAAGATATAAAGAAGCATCTTGCTGAGATAATTGAGTTTGTATTAATTCTGAATACTTGGGATCAAAACAATCCATATATAACATACAAACTCGAGCATCAACTTTCAAATTCTGTTCTTTTTTGACAAAATAATCAAACGATGCAGCTATATGAAAACTATACAAATTCTTATTAATCTTATATAAACTATCTAGAGAATCATTTGGTTCAATATTAACAATAATCTGATAGATGTTCTTACATATGTAATTAATAGGCACATTCTCTCCATTAAGTGGACGGACGAAAGGTTTTCCTTGATATACCAAGCAACGACAATAAATAATATAGACATCAAAAATGTGAGAATCTTTATTTAAGAATGCTGCAGCCATTTCTAAACATTTCTCATACTTTCCACAATAATAAAGTGTAAGAATATCAATAAAATCATTATTGACATACTCAGATACAACATCTCTATTACCAGATAACATCAGTAATGGAACCAATTCTGGATCATTATACTTGACATAAAACTGCTTAACAATATCTGATATAGATTTATCATCCTCTTTTTTTAGAAAAGTTATCTTGAGAGTTGATATACATATCAGATATCTATCAATAAGTGAAAACACAGACTCAAATAATATTGGTAGAGCCATATCAATTCCATTATACTGATTAAAAAAATTTAATCGGAACAAGAGATATTTATAATAGTCTTCATGAAGATCATTCTTGTTCTTTTTGATTTGACTTTTCAGGTCCGTGTCATATTTATAGGCAGAAAGATCTTTAGTTGTTCGCGTTGCTAATTGTGACAAAAGATAAGGCACATAAGAACCTGACTTTTTCCTACATTCCTTAAGCAGATCTGAGAAGAAGGACACGGCTTTATCCGTCTTGTCCTCATATTCTAACAACAAAAATCTAGCTTCATAGAACCAAAGTGATTCTCCGATTCTTGCTTTCACAGTATCAAGGACATGATGTGCCATACCATAATTACCACTCAACAAAGCATGTTCAAATTTTTGCTTATGAGACAAGAAAAAAACAATCTCATCTTGATAATTCCTTAAGCTAAGATTTAACCAGTTTAGTTCGTTTCTTAATGATTCTGGGCGATAAAAGACCTTCTTTTCCTCACACATATCAATGATACTTTTAGGGAAAAGGACTCCCTCTATTCTTTTCTTAAGTGGAGGATAGAAACTTTTACATGCTTCTACAACCTTAACAAGATCAGAATATTGTTCAATAGTTTTGACAATATTCACAAATCCTGATACAGAGTTCTTTTTTAGAATATTAATGTAATCCTGCCTAATTTGATAGGCTGGAGTATTATTATACAATGCCTTTTTCTTTTTTCTCATATCAAAACCTAATTAAACTTTATGTTCATAAACAGAACGATATGAATAACAATAGATTTTTTCAAATGGCTTTAATCATATATGCATCATCGAATGGAATATGATCATGCTTATTATGATGATTGAGCCAGGCTTCTTCATCATGGCTGATTCGAGAGATTTCACGAGATGTCATTTTGCCAAAATGAGTGCAGATGGCATCAAGCACCTTCAGTTCCGCATCAGTGAACATAGTATTGTCCGCTTCTGCTGAGGCAATCAGCACACTACCTACGAAGTCACCTACCTGACGAAGTTCTTGCCTTACCTCTGGAAATTCACTATACACCCTATCCCATCTTTCAGGAACTGGTCCAAAGTCTATGGCACGATATGATAAGCCCGTCATAGCCATACCACGCTCTCTATATGACATGAAATCGGTATAGAACAAGAGTTTGTTCATCTTAGTACACCAAACTTCATCACACCTATTTAGTATATATAGCATGATATTCTTCAACCTGTTCAAAGAAAGTTGTGCATATCCATTATCGGCTCCACGAGACGTATTGAAAATCCTTTTTGTTTCGTACTGTTCCCTCTTATAAACCTCACTGCTTGCAATAATGGTTTGCACTTTACTAATGATCTTCTCGTATTCAGATACAGACAATTCATTCTTGGAGCTTTCCACCATCTCTAGCATCACCTTTGGATTCATAATAGAGCGTATCATTCTACCATTAGAGACACTCGGAACTTCTCCTTGCTCATACAAACGGTATTGATTAACGCCTATACCAAGAATCAGCGACATCTTAGCGGCACTGATTCCATATCGCTGACGAACGGCAATAATCTCATCAGTGTATGGAATGCCATACTTCGCCCGATACTGATTTGTAACCTGAACAAATCCAGCCATATCGCTTTCATCGTCAGTAAACTGTTCGCCGGAATCCTCACACAGCCATGCAATATGCTCATATTCATACTGCTCGCCTCGGAAGTTCCATGTACGTTTCTCGTACACTCGCTTCATTTCCTTACCTGTAAATGGACTCTTCATTATTTCTCCTCCTCAACTTTAAACGGATATACCAATGGATGCTCTGCTATATGGAATGAGATGCAGATGGTTTGACATCCCACACCACCTATCATTATTTTGATATAAACTTCACGTCCTTTCACATCTTTACCAAAGACCCACATTTCTCCGAGTTTATTCAACTCATCTACTACAGGCCCCTGTACATAATCCTCCACAACAAGGTTTTCTATTACCACCCTTCTATATGATGGCACTATCTCCAGCTCTTCGAGCGTCTTCTGGTTCTTTCCACGATCATCTCGATAAATGATACCGAAGATTTTCATTTTCTCGTGAAACTGATTCAAAAACTTCTGAACTTCTTCTTTTGTTATCATCATTATTATTTTATGGTTGCAAAAATACAAAAAAAGGTTGAAACATACAAATATTCCAACCTTAAAGTTGTATTTTCGGTAATAATTTCATATTTTTAGCACAACAAAATAGCAAAACACCTCTGTTTGCCCCGAATATCAAATGCTCATAGAAAAAACTTATAGCTTGAAATAGGTCTCTACCATTGCTTTGAGTTGATCACCAGTCAGATTGGCAATGCCAGTCTTCTCTATCAATGCAAACTCTTCCTTATTCTTGCCTATGACGAACTTACGCTCTTGCCCGTCAATTTTGGCAAGGAGGTGGAAGTTGCCCTTGTATGCCTGTTCGATACGGATATTGGAAACGGTGTGGCCATTGATAATCTGTTCTGACGGAGCTGGGGTTTCTTCCCACATGTCCCATGATTTCAAATGGTCGATAATTGTTGCCTCAACCCTACCCGTCCATTGTTCTGACACGCCGTATTTCATGGCAATGGTTCTGAACTGTTTTAAGGATGCAACCACATCACGGATGATGGCATCAGGTCTGCGTATGCCGTTTTCACGGGCAAACTGAATGGCATCGTCGCGAGTGATGTTCTGTAACTTGCCTCCAATCATCAGACAGTGCTCCTTATTGGGCAGATAGCCGCCAGTATCGAAGATATAGGTCATATCGTAGGCTGGCGAAAGTCGCCATGTGCCTTGACGATTCATCACGAAAGTAAAGTTCTTGTGATGGTCATCGGTATTGTTAGCAAGGATATTGAACACCATACGCCTATAGAGTTCCTGGCAATCCACTTCGGGCAGATGTAACTTACGGCAAACAGCAAACAACTTTTCGTAAGTATCGGCTTCAGGATCCATTGCCGCCAATGTCTGAGTATGCAACTTTCCTGTTTCGTTGCGGTCGAAACGCTTAGTAAGGAAATGATTTACTCCATCCACCTCAAACAACCGGGACTCCATCATGTTAATGCCAGCAGCAGTGGCCATTTCGTAATAGGTCTGCTCTAATTCTGCAGACGAACGGGTTTTATCACCAAACTTCAGGATATAATAGTCCAAGTTAGGCTCCACGTCAATCTGTCCACTACGTATTTCGCCCGTTTCTCTGTCAATGGCAATGATTCCCTTTGGCTGACGACCACCTGCCGAGGTGCCTACAGCAATCAACGACTGCAAAGTCAATGACTCGTCTGGCAAAATCCTTACGTTCTCTCGCTCCACAGCAATCTTCTCAGCCAAGTCTGCCAATGCCTTGATGTCTATTTGGCCTGTTATTGCACTTCGCTCTATCTCAGGCACAAACTCCAAGGCACCCATACCACGTTTGCCTATGAATGCCAGCTTTTCAAGCGAAGTCACGCTTCTCTCTGTGAGATTACTGTTCCTTCGCCATTGCTCAAAGAGTTGATTACCCCAAGCATCTGGCAGAGAATCGGCAATGAACGAGGGAAGTTTCTGATAGATGCGTTCTGCCTCACCAAAGATGGCACGGGTACTGAGTGGATTGTGGATAGATGCTGCCAATGGAGCCACATCCAAAGTCCCTCTCAAGAACTCTGGATTATACATGAAGAATGACGTTTTTCGGGCATCGTGCCACGCCAAACGTCCTATCTCCTGTCCCCATAGGAATACTTTCAAAACTTCTCTCATGACCGCTTATGTCTTACTCGTTGAATCTTCTTGCTCTCTTTATATAAATAAGGTGACTCAGGCTGTTCTGGCATCAGTTCGCTGAGGTCGTTGATACAACCGACGGCTTTCAACAGCAGCAAGAATGAACTGAGAGCAATGTTCGTAACAGAGCCATTCTCAAACCTATAGACAGTCAGCACAGATAGCCCAGCCATCTCTGCTACCTCTTTTTGAGTCATGTTAGCCCTTAGTCGGTAGTCCTTAAATCGACTGCCAAGCATCCTTACTAACTCTGGTGCTGAATATTCTGAATAATCTTCCATATCTAACTATACTTATCTGATAATTTACATATCAAAATACCATATAACATATCAATAATGTATGTTTCAGATTGCAAAAATAGACATTTTTAGACAAACTTCCAAACTTTTATGGAAATAATTGCAGATTTAATGATTTTTAGACATGAAAATGACCTCCGTATGCAGGAATTTACCTACCTTTGCACTCAGAGGTCATGCGGACACTTTTACAGACTTTGAAAGATTGGAAATTCCACATGAGTATCTGAACGACCATCAGATTATACTTGCAAAAATCTTACTTGTACCGTTCAAATACTTAAAGTGCTGTCAGTGAAGATTATATAAATGTTGCGTGGGATTTTTCCTCTGGTAGCGAAATCCCCATACATACGCCCAATTTGCCAAATTAACGCTTTCTTTTAATTTGAATGAGCACAATCCGTCCGTTTCTGTTTTATTTAGGCCATGCAAAAGTTTCTCCCCCCAGTCCTTCCAATACCAGTCAATAAAATTTTTATAACTGGTTTTAAGACCGTGGGCCAAATCGAATCCATTTCCTATGAGAACTATTCTATTCATCTACAATACTTTCTAATGTTGTTACAAATGGAAGGTATCTGATTTCGCCTCTACGCTGAGTCTTTAGGATGTTTACATTTCCCATATCAGCAGATTGTTGGGGATTATAATCCAATAACAGATATTTAACAGCATCCTTCTCCATGCGGATCAAGTACTCCGAAGGAACGTTATCACTGTTAACCAATAAAGGTTCTTTGGTCAACTGATAAGCCTTTGGATTGCTCCAATAATGAAACAATAAGTATTTGATGCTCTTGTATGCCGCCATCTGTTCATCTTTCAGCATACCTTCTTTTAGACCCAATGCAATTTTTCCAGCAGACTCCGTTTTCTGTCGAGCTCCACTACCGATGGCGTACATCAAGACCAAGTCCAAGTTGCCATTGACCAACTCTTCTCGTTTTGTTTTTGGCAGGTCAACAGGTATACTACCATAAATGAAGATATCTTCTGCTGCAACCATCATCTCGCCTTCTTCTTCAATTGGAGCATACATGGAAATGACAGGTGTGGAAACAGTCTTACCATCGTTATCATCCACATCCTCGTTTTCCTTGAAATTCTCCACCTGTTCCATCACCTCACGGAACACTTCTGGAGTGTACTGTGGCGGATAGCCATTCTTGACAAGGCAAATCTTGATATCTTGTTTCAACTGGTCACGAACTCGCTGATTATTGAGCCAATCGGCAAAGGAAGATTTTGCATCAATAATCTCTCGAATCTTACATGCAAGACTTTTACACTTATCATTGACAACAATACCATCCATCTCCTTGTCTTCTCCGTATTCGAAGTTATTCTTATCTCTTAGGTGAATCAGAATATCATAAAATGCCTTCTCTTCAAAGGTAAGCCCCAACTTACGAAAACTCTCACGGTCGGCTTGCATACCTTTGAGAATGTTCAGAGCCTGCTCAGTGGCATTTTTGATGATACTTTCCGCAGTGGCTTCCTGGGTTGCACCAGCTTCTTGTTCGGACAAGAATTTGCGCCTGTCGTGGTACTCCTGAATGGTAGCCTCCAACATTTCTTGAAATTTCTTCGATGCTACTTGATTGGTCTTACCATATTCTGTGATTTGCTTACGGAGAAGTTTTATCAATGTCTCCAGTTTTGAAGCTGGCATCTTGATGTCTTCAAGCCTTTCGGTGAATTCAGGTCCAAAGATGTCCATTTCCTCACCCTCTTCCAAAATGCTCTCCACATTATTGTACTTCAGGGCTTCCTCCACCATCTTTGCCACTCTTCTATTCATGGTGTCAGTATCTGGAGCATCGGTTCCATTCATCTTATATACCATTCCGGCAATAGCCATGAAGCACTGTGCCAATGCCGACTCATCCTCGCTGAGTTCTCCCGAAGGCTGACAAAGGTCGTAAGCCTTTCGCATCCTCTTCACATTTTGCAGGAAATAGGTCTTGAAAGTAACTTTCTTTGTTTTCTTTCCATCCTTGCTGACAGAGTTAAAGTTCTCGTTTGATGAGAAAACGAACTCCGCTGCCTTTGCCAACAGGGTGTATCTTGTTGCTGGGTCTGTCTCCGGATTCAGGAATGGAGTCAAATCATAATTTCTGAACAAAGCCTTCAGAATCTCCATGTACTCACGGAAAATGAGAGTAGCCTGTTCTATATCATCTTCGGTCAAAGCCACAGAATTGTCGCCACCATACATTTTTCTGGCTTCCAACATCTGGTCACGAATGCCTATATAGTCAACTATTAAGCCATACTCCTTGCCTGGATATTTTCGGTTAGCACGGCTGATGGTTTGTATCAACGAATGTTTCTGCAACGGCTTATCGTTATACATGTAGGTAAGACATTCCACATCGAAGCCCGTTATCCACATATCCACAACAATCACAATTCGGAAATTGGAATGTACCTGTTTGAAAGCAGCATCCAAGTCTTCCGAACGTTGGTCGTTCTTCACACCTCCAAGATAATTGTACATATCAGCCGCGTCATTGCTTCCCACGCTGGCTACCATTGCGATAGTCGGCATTTCCTTCAGCTCTTTAAGCTCTTCTGGCGAAACATTGACGCCTTCAGGTGTTTTCCTTTCATCAAACCATTCAGGATAATGAGCCTTGAACTTCAACAGCAAGTCGTAAGCTATCTTCCTGTTTGAGCAGACTATCATTGCTTTCTGTACTCTGTCTGGGTCGTTGGCTACGGAAGACACGTAATGGTCATGTATGTCAACGGCAAGTTTTTCCAGACGGTCAGGCTCGCCAAGAATCATCTCTAACGAACTCATGGCCTTCTTGCTCTTTGCAATATCTTCTTTGGTCGAACCTTCGTCTGCGCATTTGGCGTAATAAGCCTCAATCTCTTTGGCTTTCTCCTGATTCAGCAACACCTTGGCAATGCGTGGATGATACTTGATAGGCACTGTTATCTTGTCCGCTACAGCCTGATCCATCGTGTAACGGTCTATCTCGTCGCCGAAGGTCTGATAGGTTTCTGCGATGGGTGTTCCTGTAAAGCCTACGAATGTGGCATTTGGCAAGGCTTCACGCAACACTTTAGCGTATGGCTTTGATATCATGGCCCGCATATTCTCGTCAGCATCCTCACTGAACTGAATACGCTTTGAGCCTTCTATCTGTGTGCGGTGTGCTTCATCGCTGAAGCAGATGATGTTACTTCGTTCATTTATAAGACCTATCGGGTCATCCTTCCTGTCGCAGAACTTCTGGATAGTGCAGATGAAGAAACCACCGCTGTCTCTCAGACTAAGTTCTTCACGAAGCTTTTTGCGGCTTGGCACAACCGAAACCTCGCCCAAGCCCAGAAACTCAGTACTCTTGGTAAAGAGTTTTGCGCCTTGCTTCTGAAGGTCTTCACGGTCAACAATCATCAGTATCGTAGGTGAACCTATCTCAGCTGCACAACGCAACGAAAGTTGCCGGGCAAGGAATGCCATTGTATAGGTCTTACCGCAGCCAGTGGCTCCAAAGTATGTGCCGCCCTTGCCGCTTTTTGTCTTCACCGATTTAATGACACTCTCACGGAGAAGTCGAGTGGCAAAGAATTGTGGATAGCGGCATACTATTTCCTTTTCATCGCTGTCAAAGTTCTCATCTTGGAAATACACATAGTCTCTGAATATCTCCAAAAATCTATCAGGACGATAAACGCCTCTCACCATTGTCTCCAACTCGTCGAAAGGCATGGTGCTTACTTTATCGTCGTTCTCTACGCGTCGCCAAGCATAGAAGTGTTCGTAGGGCGTTCGGACTGTTCCCAATCGGGTCTTTACTCCATCGCTGATACAAGCCAACGGACAGTAATGAAGCAATCCTGGAATATCTCGCCAATAGCGTATATTGATTTGTTCCCAAGCATCTTCAATCGTGGCATTGGCATCAGCAGGATTCTTCAGTTCTATCACGCAGACGGGGATTCCGTTAACATATAGCAGCACATCAGGACAGCGGTTCTTTGTCACGCCATTGTTCATGTATTCTACGGTGAACTGATTGACAACTCGGAAGATATTTGTATTCTTAGCCTGCGGATTATCTATGCACGCAAAGTCTATCAGGTTGACAGTCGTTGGCCTTCCGTCCTTATCAACGGCAGGCATACCATTCACCATCCACTTATAGACTTTATGCAATGTGGCAAAATCAGAATCGGCACCCACCAATCTGACATTATCTGCTATTCTTTGCAGTTCCTCGTCCTTCACGTTCTTATTGTTGTCTTTCAAGAACTGAAGCAGGTCGTCCATATACAGCACTTCCTTTCTGTTGGCTCTGGGAATAGAGTCGCCAAAAAGGTATTGCCATCCTTCTCGTTCAAGGAAAGCAATGAGAGCATTCTCGTAATCGCTCTCCACGAAGTGGCCGTTGATATTCTTTAATTTTGCCATACTCATTACATTAGTTATCGGTTTCCAGCAAGCTTCCCCGAATCAGCACGGGGCATATATTCTTAAGCTGTTCTTTGAGCGCTTCTGCTATGCGTTGGCGCTCGATATAACACTTGTGGATATTGACTATCTCACGTTGAATAGAGATGTCTGGGATTGGAATAGCCACATTATTCATATCATCCATCGTGAACACCTCTCTTGCACTACCCCAAGAGTTGAAACGCGCATAGCGGTCAAACTCAGGACGATTGAAAAACATAAAGAGATACTCTGGAAGTAATTTATTTGTATCTTGTACTTTAAAGACAGTATATGCCGATGATACAATGTAAGTATCTTTAGAATCATTAATGGCAAGAGTTATTTTCTCTCCATTTCTCGATGTAACAGGAACAAATACAAAGAAGTCTGGTTTTACCACTATGTAAGGTGCCAAAGAAACGCCTGCCATATCTGCCTTTGTGTCAATGAACTTCTTTTCTATAGAAACTCCACGAAGATTCTTCAAGGTATATATTCCCTCGCTATTTCTCTCGTCGCACATTTCTATGAACTCCCCAATTTTCAATTTTTCATTTTCAACTTTCAATTTATCCAAGTACCCATCACAGACAAGTTTCAATTCTTCCACTTTGCTTTGATAGGCAGCGAGATTGTTTTGGAGAGCCAAATAAACATCAACGTATTTACGCTGCTGTTCGATGGAGGGGAGCGGTAATTCAATATCACTTAAGTCATTGAAATTAAATTCAGGCCTTTGGCTGCCAAAATTTCGGAAAGTAACTTCTCTTCTAAATTCATTACGTCGCAAATATATAAACAGCCAGATGGGGTCTATCATTTCTTTCCCCTTCTCATTCAAATGGAATATTTGATAAAGATGAGATACAATACACAAACCCTCTGTTCGATAAGCGATGGAACCTAAATCAAATCGTGAGGGATTGTAAACGAAATCGCCATTATTCACGATTTTGTATGGTTTCAAATCGACTCCTTGAACATTAGAGAATACTCCATCACTTGTAACGCCAACTATCAAATCTTCCTTATATTTCATGGAATGATTATTAGTAGTGGAACGCTCAATGTATTCACCTAACCTATACTTATTCAATCCCATAGCCAATACTATTAAATGCCTCTTCAAGCATCTTTTGTGATTCTTTCTCGCGCAGCATCAGTGCTTTCATCTCCTGTTGAATGCGAGCCATCTCCTTAGGATAGTCTATCTCCAAATCGTGGTCGATGAACTCGATGTACTTGCTTGGCACAAGCGTCCAATTGTTCCGTTCAATTTCGTCGATGCCCACGCTGCGATATAGTTCTGGCACAGCAAAGTTGTTGCCGTCCGTTCCCTCCGATTGCCATTTGTGATAGATGTCTGCCACGCGTTGAATCTGCTCCGTAATGAGGCGCACCTTTTTCTTTTGCTCTCCTTTAACAGGGTTCTCAGTCCATTGGCGCAAGTCCATAAAGAGAATTTCGTGCTCTCTGTTACGAAGTTGCCGACCATGATACTTTCCACCCTTCTTGTTCTGATTGAGAATCCAAAAAGTAACGCTAATGTCGGTTGTGATAAATAACTCCCTTGGCAAAATGATGATGGCTTCTACCTTGTCATTCTCTATCAGTTTCTTGCGGATTTCAAGAGCATCGGTGTCGCCCAAAGCACCATTGGCCAACAGGAAACCAGCCACACCTGAAAGAGGTTTCAGGTGAGAAAGCATATGCAGAATCCAAGCATAGTTGGCATTGCTTTCTGGCGGCGTAGCATAGTCTGTCCAACGAGGGTCATTCTTCAAATTGTCATTATACCAACCTTTCAAGTTGAAAGGCGGATTGGCCATGATATAGTCGAAGTACAATCCCTTATGAAGGTCATTCGTAAAAGTAGAATCGCTTTCCGAACCCAGATTATGACTGATGCCACGCAAAGCGAGGTTCATCTTTGCCAAACGGTAGGTAGCAGCCTCTTTCTCCTGTCCATATACATTGATACGACTGATATCGCCTTGTTTGGCTTTTACCAGGTCGGTACTCTGAATGAACATACCGCCGGAGCCACAACACGGGTCGTACAATGTGCCGTCAAACGGCTCAATAACAGTAGCGATGAGCTGAACAACATCATGTGGTGTATAGAACTCGCCTTCCTCCTTCGTCGCATTAACAGCAAACTCCTTCAGGAAGTATTCATATACGCGACCTATCAGGTCCTTCTCCTCACCAAACGTCTTATGGCTAATCTTGTTGACCTCGTCTACAATCTTCTTCATGTCGTTTGCTCCAAGATTGCGCTGGGTGAATGTACCTTCCACGAAACAGCCCTTCAGCGTAGGGTTCGTTTCGCCGATACTGCGCAGCGCGGTATCAAGAGCCACATTCAATTGAGGTGCAGCCGTGTTGATGATGGTTGACCAACGAGCTTCCACAGGGAGGTCAAATGTACCATCTGCAAAAGTGGCATCATCGAAGAAAGCCTTGATAATCTCCTCGTTGTCTGGATCTAACCCTTCCTCAATGAGTCGTTGACGAAGTGAAGCCACTCCATCTTCGTATTTCTCGCCCATAAAGCGGAGGAACACGAGAGTCAGCATCATATCACGCTTTTCAAAGAACGATCCAGAGTTCTTTGCTTGTCTTAATATATCTCGACACTTGAACAATATATTGTCAAGGTTCAGTGTTTCTTCTTTTACTTTCTTTGCCATTATATATCTTTTCAATTTGCTACTTTACCTACATTCTCAGCAGTTCTTTTACATCCACTTCAAGACATTTGGCTACCTCCATCAAGTTCTCCAAGTTGGGTTGTGCGCTGTTGGTACACCATTTGGACACCGTGGCTTGGTCAACGCCAATCTGCTCAGCTAACCACTTGTTGGTGCGTTTCTTCTCCGCAAGCACTACTTTCAGTCGGTTTAAATCTTTACCTTCCATGTTATACGTTATTACATAATACTGGGTACAAAGATAGCGTTTTTTTATCAGAAATGATTATGTTTTGCTAAAAATATGAGCAAACAGGCAAAAATATTGGTCTTTTAACAAATTTTGAAAGCAAAAACAGCAAGAATCCCACTATATCGACAGATGGAGCGCAGTTTTCAGACCAAAAGAACCAAAAACAGGTGTTAAAGCACAAATATTCCTCAAAATGTTTGTTATATTAAACATTTTTTATTATCTTTGCGCCCAATAAGATACAATTATGGGAAAGAATACATTTGGTAAAACGATGCCAAGGGCATTGAGCCAGAACCTAAAGATTATGGGCGAGCAAATCATGTTGGCCCGCAAGCGCAGGCATT